>Ga0118677_10000757_pt1 | contig 70145 bp, 66 predicted proteins | sample AliMusrvi5mmetaG_FD_86154 | JGI IMG/M metagenome (GOLD analysis project Ga0118677, IMG submission 86154) | reverse complement strand
TAACGCTTTCGCTAAGCCGCTGACTGTGTATCGCCAACAGCGAGTTATCATCGTTTACGGCGTGGACTACCAGGGTATCTAATCCTGTTTGATCCCCACGCTTTCGTGCATCAGCGTCAGTGAATCCTTAGTAAGCTGCCTTCGCAATCGGTGTTCTGTGTAATATCTAAGCATTTCACCGCTACACTACACATTCCGCCTACCTCAAGATTACTCAAGCTATTCAGTTTCAATGGCTGTTCTACAGTTGAGCTGCAGGATTTCACCACTGACTTAAATAGCCGCCTACGCACCCTTTAAACCCAATAAATCCGGATAACGCTTGCACCCTCCGTATTACCGCGGCTGCTGGCACGGAGTTAGCCGGTGCTTATTCACGCATTACCGTCAGCCTCTGACACGTCAAAGGTGTTCTTCATGCGAAAAAGCAGTTTACAACCCATAGGGCATTCTTCCTGCACGCGGGATGGCTGGTTCAGGCTCTCGCCCATTGACCAATATTCCTCACTGCTGCCTCCCGTAGGAGTCTGGTCCGTGTCTCAGTACCAGTGTGGGGGATCTTCCTCTCAGAACCCCTAGACATCGAAGCCTTGGTAGGCCGTTACCCTGCCAACTAGCTAATGTCACGCATGCCCATCCTTTACCGCCGAAACTTTAAATGCCAGATCATGCGATCCAACATTACTATGGGGTATTAATCCGCATTTCTACGGGCTATCCTCCAGTAAAGGGCAGGTTGCATACGCGTTACTCACCCGTGCGCCGGTCTCTCTGTATTGCTACAAATACCCCTCGACTTGCATGTGTTAAGCCTCCCGCTAGCGTTCATCCTGAGCCAGGATCAAACTCTCCGTTGTATAGAAAATTTTAAATATTATTCTGTCCTGACCCGACTTTCTGAACTCATTTACAAGCTGTCACAGCTTGTCTCATTCGTAGTTTGTCTTCTTTCCTTCTCAAATATCTTCAATGAACTTCTCTGTTCGTATGCTCTCTTTTTATTCGCTCTCTGCCCGTTTTTTCTGGCGAAAGTTCGGCAAAGGTAATCCAATTTTTCGCTTCTCCAAAACTTTTTTTCGTTTTTTTAAAACCCCCTTTCCTTCTCTTTCCACCTCTCAAACATGCTCTGAACGTCGACCCTCTGTTCCTGTTTCCCATTCCCTCAAATCGTGGTGCAAATGTAAGCGGTTTTCCTTTTGTCACGCCACAACCCAATAAAAAAATGACCTTTTTAATACTTTATTTTTGCTTGAAATTGTATATACTACATTTTTAAGATAATAGATATGTTAACTAAATGTTAAGCCACGTAAAACTGAATGAAAGTCTATTGATTTATGGTGAAAACGGTACTAAAAAAGCTCGTCAGACGAGTGTAGAACCGAAGACTTCAGTAAATTTCTCCAAAACTAATCCCTTTGCCCGCTCAAAATCCTGCGTTGAACCCAACTCTTTTTCGAGAGAAGTGACTCCTTTGTCGGAAAATCCGCATGGATTAATGTGTTTAAAGTATTCGAGATCGGTATTAATATTCAAAGCAAACCCATGCATGGTCACAAATCGGGAGCTTTTTACACCGATTGCACAGATTTTTCTTGCAGAAGGTTTACCAACATCAATCCAAACACCCGTTGCATGCGGATCGCGCGTTGCCGTGATACCATATAAAGCAACAGTCCGAATAATTGCCTCCTCCATACTATATATATACTGTCGCAGGCCCATTCCGAAATTCTCGAGATCGAGAATGGGATAGCCCACGATTTGCCCGGGGCCATGATAAGTGATGTCTCCACCCCTGTTGGTTTTAAAGAAAACAGCATCTTTTGCCTGTAACTGAATGTAATTCATCAGTAGGTTATGTTCATCGCCACTTTTACCCAATGTATAAACATGAGGATGCTCCACAAATATCAGGTAATTGGGAGTTGTAACGGCAGATTCCTCGTCAGCATTACCATTTGCTTTTTTGATTTCAACGATATGATTCAATAATTCTTCCTGCTTATCCCAGGTGCTCTTATATTCAGCTATTCCCAGATCAAGGAATTTTACTTCTCTATTTTTCATCAACGTATATGTTTTTCAGCATGATAGGAAGAACGAACGAGCGGAGCACTTTCAACAATCCGGAAACCCCTTTGAAGTCCTTCCATTTTTAACCGGGCAAATTCGTCGGGATGCACGTATTCTGCAACCTCAAGATGAGCCCTTGTCGGTTGCAAATACTGACCCATTGTAAAGATTTCACATCCGTTTGCAACAAGATCATCCATTGTCTGATGGATTTCATCCCGAGTTTCTCCAAGTCCGAGCATGATTCCTGACTTTGAAACGCATCCGCCAACTGAAATTTTCCGGATTACATCCAGACTTGCGCGGTAACTGGCACGACTCCTGACCAAAGGGGTTAACCTTTCGACTGTTTCAAGATTGTGCGAAATGATATCGGGTCTGCTATTTGCAACCAACTGAATCAATTCAAGCCGATTGTCAAAATCAGGTATTAAGACTTCAATTGTTATTCCCGGACTGATGTTTTTTACAGCATTTATGGTTGTTGCCCATTGAGTGGCGCCTCCATCATTCAAATCATCCCGATCCACAGAAGTAATAACGATATGTTTTAGCCCCATAAGCTTTACAGATTCAGCCAACTTATAAGGTTCATCCTGATCAATAGGAAGTGGTTTGCCTGTTCGGGTAGCACAAAATTTACAGGAACGCGTACATATATCACCCAATATCATAAATGTTGCAGTTCCAGCGCCCCAGCATTCACCCATATTAGGACATTTTCCACTGCTACAAATTGTGTGTAAACCATGCGTGGAAACAATTTGTTTCACATTCCGATAATTAGCGCCTAGTGGCAACTTGATTTTCAGCCAGTCGGGCTTCCTCTTTATCTCCATTCGATCGTCGATTTTTCAGAGTGCCAAGATAAGCATTTTAAAGAGCAGCAATAATGCTGTATATATTTCAATTTTCATACTTTTGGGCTCTTTCAAATTAAAAAAACAGATGAGTTTAATAAGTGTTTTAAAAAAATATCCAGTCAATTTTTGGGTAGCCAACGCGATGGAGCTTTTTGAACGATGGGCGTGGTATGGATTCTATATCGTCTTTGCGTTGTACCTGACTAATTCGACTGACACGGGAGCGTTAGGATTCTCACAAAGCCAAAAAGGGCTGATCATGGGAATCGGAACCGCTTTTCTATATCTCCTACCCATATTTACAGGAACACTTGCAGACCGATTTGGCTACCGGAAAACACTTTTTATCGCGTATACTATATATACAATAGTATTCCTGCTCATGCCGATATTCAAATCGTATGCATCAGTTTTCGTAATTTATTTGCTCCTCGCAGTTGGAGCGGCACTTTTCAAACCAATCATTTCGGCAACTGTCGCAAAAACTACTGATAAGGAAACCTCCTCTATTGGATTTGGCATTTTTTATCTGATGGTTAATATTGGCGCATTCATTGGTCCGTTTGTGACCGGCTTTGTCAGAAAATTTTCGTGGGATTACGTATTCTACTCTTCTGCAGCAGTAATAGCGGTGAATTTTATCCTGGTAACTTTTTTTTATAAAGAACCTGTACAGAATAATAATACTAAAGAGATTAAATCAAGTTTTGTACAGCAAATCAAGCTTGCTTTTAGTAATATCTTACAAGCGTTACTGGACTGGAGGTTTAGTTTATTCCTTTTGATCATCTCGGTATTCTGGACAATGTTTTACCAGTTTTACATGAGTTTGCCAGTTTTTATCGACCAATGGGTGAATACCTCGGTCGTTTTTGAAGCGCTGATTCGATTCTGGCCCTGGTTAGCTCACCAACTTGGAACAACCCAAGGGACTATTCCTGCGGAATACCTTATGAATGTCGACGCTGGCGCGATCATTCTGTTTCAAATCTTAATATCCTATGTTGCCATGCGATATAAACCACTTAGTGCCATGGTCGTTGGGATTCTAATCGCATCAATCGGGTTAGGACTGAGTCTTGCAACACAAAACGGGCTCTTCGTCGTTGTTGCATTACTGATTTTCTCAGTTGGTGAAATGTCGAGCTCACCAAAAATCACAGAATATATAGGTCGAATTGCCCCTCCGGATAAAACGGCCCTTTACATGGGTTGTTCTTTTATTCCAGTAGCAGTTGGGAGTCTTATGGCAGGAATTGTGTCCGGTAATGTATACCAAAATATTTCAGACAAAATTATGCTTACCCAAAAAGAGATTGCTTCACGAGGGATTGATCTGCAAATAATTGAAGGGCATTTCACCAAAAACGATTATTTCAATAGTGCAGCTATTAAGATGAATATGAATCCGGATCAGCTTACCCAATTCTTATGGAATAAATACGAACCATCTTCTTTCTGGTTTGTTGTGCTTGGAATTGGAGTGACAGCATCTGCATTATTATTTATATACGACAAGTTAATCATCAAAAAGAGATAATTTCACCATTGCAAATCAATTAATTGCTTCAAAATGAAAATCATCTCAATGGCCCATAAATATGTCCTGTTAAAAATCAGAAATCGGATTATAGTTGGATTGCTGCTTTTAATTAGCATCCAGTCGTTTGGACAAAACGATTATCCGATATTTAAGTATTACGAACGATTCAGACCTGATAGTACAGGGAATTTTTATTTTGCACTGGACGACGTCAATTTCTTTAAAAACAATGAGTACAAGGGTGATCTTATAACGGGTTATACTTTAACCGGTGCCTGGATCCGTCCCAAAATAGTTTATTATCCCGACACAAAATTGAGAATTGAGTTTGGCGGAAATGTATTAAAGTATAATGGAAGAGACGAATATTATAACTTCATGCCTTGGTTTAATGTTCATTATCAGCCCACAGAAAAGATCTCAGTGATACTGGGAAACCTTAATTCTGACCAAAATCACAATTTACCCGAATTTCTCTACGATCCCGAAAGGTTTCTCACGGCAAAACCCGAAGCCGGGCTACAGGGTAAGTACAATTCAGATCGTTTTACTGCTGATATGTGGATTGACTGGCAGCAGTTCATCGTTAAAGGTGACCCATTTAAGGAACGATTTGCCTTCGGAACGGTTATCAACTTGAAAATATTTGAAAAAGACAATACAAATCTTTCCTTTCCTTTGGCTTTTTTTGGATTACATCAGGGTGGTGAAATTGATACCGCACCTGGATTGGCAAAGTCCTTTATCAGTGTAACACCCGGTCTCTCGTTTAAAATGAAAATATCGGATGAAATATTTAAAAGTTGGAGTCTTAGCACGCATTATTCGCTTACTACACACAAGAAAGACAATATCATTTTTAACGAGTCTAAAGGTTGGGGAATTGATGCAAACGCTACAATTGACACCAGATTGGGAGCTCTTACGGCAACGTATTGGCATGGTCATCAATATTATACACCACAAGGAGGTCCTCTTTTTCAAAATATGGTGAAAACAGGAACTAATATGATTCCCGAAAACCGATTGATCGATCTAAAATATCATTATTCCCACGAAATCATGCCAAATACTTTCTTTGGCTTTGTGTTTGATTACTATTACGACGCAATCAATAAGCACACAATGAACAGTGAAGGATTATACCTAATTGTCAATTTCGGAGTACTCACCAAACGGCAGAAATAAGGTCACGGAATTACATCAGCCGATCACAGTAATGATAATTGCTTTTCATTGATTCATTAGAAGTTATTTTCATTCAGGCGTTGTAAATTCAAAAATATTAAATACTTTTGCAGTCCCGATTTTATCCTTATTTGCTGAAGTATTAATCGGGTGTTGTAGCAACCTTAGCAAAACGTTATTAACAATTAATTGTTAATAAACCTGTTACAACTCCTGTTAATCGTGTGAATCAACAAGAATGGATTGTGTCACATTTAAAAATTTGAAACGAAAGTGGATACTTTAAGTTACAAAACAGTATCGTTGAACAAAGCAACGGTAAACAAAGAGTGGGTCATCGTAGATGCCACCGATCAGATTCTAGGTCGTCTGGCCAGCAAAGTGGCCCTTGTCCTTCGAGGCAAACATAAACCAGGTTACACCCCTCATGTTGATTGTGGTGATAACGTGATAGTTATTAATGCTGAAAAAGTTCGCTTAACCGGGAATAAATGGAAGGGTAAAGAATATATCCGTCATACGGGTTATCCAGGAGGTCAACGCATTCAAACTGCAGCTGATATCCTGAAAAAATATCCCGAAAGACTGATGGAAAAGTCTGTAAAAGGAATGCTCCCAAAGAACAGTCTTGGAGCAAGACTATTTACCAATCTGCATGTATTTGTAGGCGCAAATCATGACAAAGAAGCACAGCAGCCAAAATTTATTAACCTGGACAATATTAGGTAAGTATCATGGAAATCATTAACACTATTGGCAGAAGAAAAACTGCTGTTGCCCGTGTATATCTTTCTGAAGGAAAAGGTAACATCACCATCAACAAACGGGAATTAAACGAATATTTTCCTGTAGGAACGCTACAATACATTGTACTTCAACCTTTTAATCTTTGTGAGGTTGCAGGTCAATACGACGTTAAGGTCAATCTTGACGGAGGTGGATTAAATGGCCAGGCTGAAGCACTTCGCCTGGGTATTTCTCGTGCCTTACTCAAAATCAACGAAGCAGAATATCGTCCGAAACTGAAAGCTGCCGGTTTTCTGACCCGCGATCCACGCGAAGTTGAACGTAAGAAACCAGGTCGTCCAAAAGCACGCAAACGCTTCCAGTTCTCTAAACGTTAATCATCAGATTGCAATTTTTTTTAATAAATATTGTTTAGCATCTAAATTACCCGGACTCCAATTTATTTGGACTACCGGGTAATTGACTGAACAGAACGTAAACAAATCATTATTATGCCAAGAACAGAATTTAAACAATTGCTCGACGCAGGTGTACACTTTGGTCACCTAAAACGTAAATGGAACCCGGCTATGGCCCCATACATCTTTATGGAAAAGAACGGGATTCACATTATTGACCTTCAGAAAACCATCGTTAAAATTGACGAAGCGGCTGAAGCACTTAAACAAATCTCAAGGTCAGGTCGGAAAGTACTTTTCGTAGCCACAAAAAAACAAGCAAAACTTATTGTTGCTGAAAAAGTTAGCGCAGTAAATATGCCTTATGTTGCAGAACGTTGGCCAGGTGGCATGCTCACGAACTTCCCTACAATTCGTAAAGCAGTTAAAAAAATGTCTTCTATCGACAAACTGATAAAAGACGCCGCATGGGACAATTTATCAAAACGCGAAAAATTGCAGATCACTCGTCAGAGAGCAAAACTTGAAAAAGTATTGGGATCTATTGTTGATCTTACCCGTCTTCCAGCAGCACTTTTCATTGTTGACGTTTTAAAAGAAAAAATCGCAGTACGCGAAGCGCAACGCCTTAGCATACCAATTTTTGCAATGGTCGATACAAACTCTAATCCAGAAGGAATTGACTTTGTTATCCCTGCAAACGACGATGCATCACAGTCTATCGATTTAATTATCACTACGATGTGTGACGCCATTAAAGATGGTCTTTCTGATCGTAAAGTAGAGCGTGAAAAAGATGAGACCGCAGACGAGAAACCATTTACCTTAAAGAAAAGTGGTCGTAAAGCTGTTGTAAAGATCATTGTTGAAGACGATATCGAAGAAGCTGATGAAAAGGAAGATTTTTCGGATGATAAAATAGCTGATTTATTAGCAGATGATGATCTTCTTGATGAAGAAGTTGCTGACGAAGACGTTATCGAAGAAGAAGCAATCGAAGAAGACATTGCCGATGAGGATGTTGTTGATGTAAAATAAATTCATTTTTAACTGCATATAAAATTTCTATATAATGGATATTTCTGCTGCTGATGTTGCAAAGTTGCGTAAAGCAACCGGTGCCGGTATGATGGATTGTAAAAAAGCGCTTACAGAAGCTGAAGGCAATTTTGACCGTGCGATCGAAATCATCCGCGAAAAAGGTAAATTAGTTGCCAGCAAACGTGCTGACAGAGAATCTACTGAAGGGGTTGTTCTTTCCAAAGCATCTGAAGATAAGAGTTTCGGAGCTGTAATTTCTTTAAATAGCGAAACAGATTTCGTTGCAAAAAATGCAAATTTTATCGCACTTACCGAAAAAATACTTGATCATGCAATTGCCAACAAATGCGTTAATATTGATGAAGTAAAAGCTCTTGTGATGGACGGCCGAACGATCGGGGAACAAGTTCTCGAACAAACCGGTATTATCGGCGAAAAAATCGAATTGTCCTACTACGCTTGTATAGCTGCCGCCAATGTTGTCCCTTATATTCACCCGGGCAATAAGCTTGCTACACTTGTCGGATTTAGTAAATCAATAGATTACCAGGCAGGTAGAGATGTAGCAATGCAAATTGCCGCTATGAATCCTGTGGCTGTTGATAGCGCTGACGTGGCACCTGAAATCGTTGAGCAGGAATTAAAGATTGCTAAGGAAAAATTCCGTTTGGAGGGCAAACCTGAAGCAATGCTTGATAAAATTGCTCAAGGGGCATTAAATAAATTCTACAAAGATAGTACACTTTTGAATCAGGATTTTGTGAAAGACAACAAAACTACTATTCGTCAATACCTTACAAGCGTTGACAAAGATGTTAAAGTGACAGGATTCATCCGTTTCACATTGAATGTTTAGTACGATATTATTCCTACCAATGAAAAGAGCCTCAAAATTGAGGCTCTTTTTTTAGGATATACTCAAATCACTTCATCATAAGTCCTGCCCCAGGAATTAATGAAAATTCCATTGTTTAAAATCATTTTTTGACGTAAATTTGCCATACAAAACTATAATGATGGTAAAATATAAACGAGTCTTACTGAAGCTATCCGGCGAATCTCTTATGGGAGAGCAACAATACGGAATCGATCCGGTCAGGCTATCTGATTATGCTACAGAAATTAAAGAAGCTGTCAATCTTGGAGTACAGATTGGAATTGTTATTGGCGGTGGAAATATATTCAGAGGATTGAGTGGTTCATCGAAGGGTTTCGACAGAGTAAAGGGAGATCAAATGGGGATGTTGGCAACTGTTATCAACAGTCTGGCATTAAATTCTGCGCTTACGGTGGCGGGTGTCAAATCGAGAGTCCTTACAGCCATCAGAATGGAACCTATTGGAGAGTTCTATTCGAAAGATAAGGCAATCGAAACACTGGAACATGGCGAAGTGGCTATCTTCTCGGGAGGAACTGGAAATCCTTATTTTACAACGGATACAGGTTCTTCATTGCGCGGAATAGAAATCGAAGCAGATGCAATGCTAAAAGGCACACGGGTAGATGGCATTTATACAGCCGACCCGCTCAAAGACCCAAATGCCACAAAATTCACCGAAATTACTTTCGACGAAATCTACGTAAGGGGTCTGAAAATCATGGATCTCACTGCAACTACCATGTGCAAAGAGAACAATTTGCCAATTGTCGTTTTCGACATGGATACTGTAGGTAATCTGATAAAAGTACTTAAAGGTGAGCCAATTGGAACAGTTGTTCACAATTAACTGTACTAATCATAGTGTAAGGCTTTTGAAATTTTATTCTTTTTGTAATATTAATTTGAACTATACGTTTTAATTTATTCGCCCAATGAACGACGAAATACAAATGCTTATTGATGAAACCACCGAAAGGATGGATCATGCAATCGCTCACCTTGAACACGAATTAGGCCATATCAGGGCTGGTAAAGCTAATCCGCGAATGATTGAGAGTGTCGTAGTCGATTACTACGGAGTTCCTACTCCAATTATGCAGGTATCCAATGTGAGTACTCCCGATGCGAGAACTATTTCTATCCAACCCTGGGATAAGAAAATGATACAGCCAATCGAAAGGGCAATCATTAATTCAAATCTTGGATTCAACCCTGATAATAACGGTGAATACATCCGACTCAATGTTCCGGTTCCAACAGAAGAACGTCGAAGAAATCTTGTAAAAGATGCCCATAAGGAAGGTGAAATCGCCAAAGTGAGTATTCGTTCAGCACGAAAAGATGCCAACGATTACCTTAAAAAATTACTCAAATCAAAAGAGATTTCTGAAGATGATGAGGTAACTACTTCAGATAAAATTCAGATATTTACGGATAAGTTTGGCAGAAGAGTTGATGAATTAATTGCAGCAAAAGAAAAGGATATTCTCACAGTTTAATTAAAATCATCCTATTTTCAGCAAAAAAAATACTTACTGGCAATGAGACTGAATTGATGTTGCAATTTAAAACAATCAAAGAATTGTATTAAAATTTCACAAAGTTTTCACATCAAACCCATTCAGCCATTGCTTAGAATATACTTTGATGCTACCAGTTTCGGTGTTTGTGTAAGGTTTCTGTAAGCTTTGTGTAATTTTGCTGTAACAAATATTACAGCAACATTACATCAACCTTACACAAAACTTACTTAAAATATGACGAAGGTATGGATAAGGTAAATTAAAGTTAAATTGCGATGTTTTATTATCTAAATTAAGTACCGACAGATTTTAAAAAATAATTAAAGTTTTCTCAGTCAATAACAACTATAAATCACAAATTATGAAACAAATTTTCACCCTTTTTTTCTCCATAATTTTGACCTTCAGTTATGCTCAACCTGCGAAACTTTACAATCCCAACGCAAATGTTTCAACTGCCATCGCGGAGGGAATAACCAAAGCCAAAGCCGAGAACAAACACCTTCTTCTTCAAATAGGTGGAAATTGGTGTCCATGGTGTATCAAATTTCATAAATTTTGCTCAGATGACAATGAGATCAGTACACTAATAAACAAAAACTACATCACAATTGAGGTAAACTATAGTAAAGAGAACAGGAATCTTGCCGAATTAAAGAAACTAGATTATCCTCAAAGATTCGGATTTCCTGTATTTGTGATACTTGACAGTGATGGTAAACGAATTCATACACAAAACTCCTCTTACCTTGAAGAAGAAAAAAGCTATTCGAGGAAAAAAGTTATTGAATTTCTGAAACAATGGGCGCCAGAGGCTTTAAATCCAAATCTCTATATTGAAAAATAAACTTACTTCTAAAACCATTTCCATGGCCGTATCTCAATGTCCTTTTTGAGACTTAGCTGATAAGCAATATTAAACCGCAAATTTCCTGTTTCCCATCTGATATATGTCTGCTTAACAGGTGTTGGAGTAATGTACTGAAAATTAGCAAGCGACATTCCGACAAATATTTTATCAAAATGGTAGCCGATCCCAAGTTTTTGATTAATACTAATATTGGGATAAATACGTTTCATACTTGCTCCTTCGACACGGCTCAATTGATATTCACCAATACCAAGGCTACCATCGAGACCTGCAGTCACAAAAAACCTCTTTTTGATGACTAAAGTATAAGCATAGCCACCAGTAAGATTAAAAGTGTAAAAACGCCACTTATTGAAATCAATACCATCGAAAAACTTCTTATCCGACATCTGCGAAGGAATAAAAGATGAATCAGCAGAAGAACCAACCCAATACAATTCAAAACCTAATGTTGGCTGACCAGCACTTTTCTTTTGCCATTCATTTTGCAGGAATGGTGCCCGAACAGAATATTTTGCAGGATTAAGATTGGCATAAACACCGAATCCTCCTGAGTAAGTCATGATGTCACCACGCGTATAGAATTCTGATCCTGTCGGGATAGTATTCAAAACAGATGAAGTATTTGCAAGATATTGTCCCTTGTAGTAACCCGTATAAAAATCAACAGTTAAAAATCTAAGATAAAGATGAGATTGAAAATCAATATATTTGGTTTTACCATAGCGATCGATATCGGGTTGAGCAAAGGGCAAAACACTTCCGATGTTAATCCCAAGAAACTTGTAATTAAAACCTAATCCGACAACATATCCATTTGAAGGACGGTATTTAAGGCTTGATTTCACATCATCATCAAGAATCGTTTGAGCCGAATATTTTTGAGAAGCATAAATCCTTAGGATAAGATCATTTTGATTGTTCTGCACATACGAAGAATCGGGTTTTGTGCGAAGCCATTTACTGAAACGATCTTGCCCATATGAGTTACAAATTTCAAAACCCATTAAAAACACCAACAAAATAAATTTGTTCATATGAAAGTCAGCCCAAATGCGAACTAAAAGACTCATTGAAAATAAGAAAAGAGGGTTTATCCCTCTTTTTCTTATTTTTTCTTAATTAATAACCACAAGTCGTTATATTTCGGAAACTTTTGCCGAATTTCAGCAACTCTGCTACGGGCTGTTGTCTCATCATCGTAACTATTCACACTTACGCGATATAAACCCGCCTCATTGATAAGAATTCCAGGGAAGAAATCTTCTGCCATCAATTGCTTTTTGAATTTCTGGGCACCCTCATAAACTTTATAACTGCCAAGAATAATATAAAATCTTTTGGATCCTAAATCACTTGCCTCACCTTTGGCTGCAGTTACGCTTTCTTCCTTAGATGTAACCGAGGAAGAAGAACTTTCAGTAGGTTTTATAACAGTTTCAGACTTCATTGGTGTAGGTTTTGGTGCAATCTTTTGAGTTTTGCAGCCTACAACCATCAGTACAATTAGCAAAAAAACGATATTCAGAACTTTCATTTTATTGATTTTTGATAAATTGAACATGCGAAGATATAAAAAAACAAAATGGAAATCCAAAGTTTTAAATTCTGATGTCTGACAATGATCAAATTGAAAACATACTTGTTTGAAAAAAATGCAATTATAATGAGAAAATGACTTGGCAATTGGAAACAATACCAGCACATATGTGTTTAATTGATAGTGAAAAGAGGTTCCAGAAATAAATTTTAAAATATCAAATTGATTTCTTAAATTTACATACTCGATCACTAAACTAAATCAAACCAAAAAGTAGCGAAGCTTTATCGAAAACATTAAAATAATCACTTATGGAAAATCAAAAATATCCGCTAATCTTCATCGTAGAAGACAATTCGGTATATAATAAGCTGATTGTAAATCATTTGCGCTCCCACAAGCTAATTAGAACTGAAAGCTTTCTAAGCGGAGAGGAGTGCCTCAAAAACATTGACCGAAAACCCGATATAATTATTCAGGATTACCTTTTGGATGGTATAAACGGAATTGAAGTTTTAAAAGCCACAAGAAAGAAATACCCGGAAACTGAATTCATTTTTCTATCTGGCCAAAATGATATTGAGGTTGCTATTAATTCGATGAAATATGGTGCCTACGATTACATTATCAAAGATCAATATGCGCTGAAAAAATTGACAGATAAGATTAATAAGATAATGATCAATCACGAATTAGTAAATAGTAATAAGCGATATAAACTTGGAATAACGCTATTTTTCATTGCACTTATTATAATTATTATCATCTTTTTCAGTCTTACGATTTTCTTTCCTCATACATTTTCAATTTTGGGGAATTAATATAAACAGCTGATTCAAACCCTTGTAATTTTTAATAAATAAATTTCCAGAAAATTTATTCTAAATGGTTTAACCTCACAGTAAGCTCATTCAATTTAAAAACTCCTTCAGAAAAATTTTAAATCCAGTATCAGCCAATTGTATTTCGATATTTCAGAAGTCTATTTGGAAAACTTATCGTCACTAACGAAACAATTTTTCAAATTTGGAGTATACTTCTCTAATTTAGGAACTCTTAAAATTAACTGATATGGAAAACCAAGACTATCCCCTGATTTTTATTGTCGAAGATAATTCAATCTACAATAAATTAATTGCAAGCCATCTAAGGTCAAACAAATTTAAAAGAATCGAAAGCTTTCTCAGCGGTGAAGAATGCTTGAAGAACTTATACAAGAAGCCTGACATCGTTATTCAGGATTACTTATTGAACGGAATAAGTGGTATAGACGTATTAAAAACATCAAAGAAAAAAAATCCATACACAGAATTCATATTCCTGTCTGGTCAAGATAATCTAAATGTTGCCGTTAATTCCATTAAATATGGAGCCTTTGATTATATAGTAAAAGATCGCTTTGCATTAAATAAATTGAAGGACAATATAGAAAAGATCATAAACATTCAGAGTATAAAACAAGAAGTTAAAAGCAAAAAAACAGGCTTTGCTAAATTTTTTATTGCTTTAGCTCTCATACTTATAATCATTGCTACACTTGCGGTATTTGTCCCAAATATATTGCAAGGATAACAATTAGACCATATTACGAATACATTTTGATCGCCAAATGATCATCTAAGAGATAAAGTCATGAGTGTAAACGTGGATTGGTCCATAATGATTATTTAGCAATTTCATTTTGCTTTTATACAAATAATTAAAAAATGAATTATTTGCGTAGAAAAGGATTTCTGCCGCAAATAATCCCGTATGATCATGTAAATTTTTTTACAGAATCAAGCCGTTGGGGTAATGATTAATCAATGCAAAACCACTGAAAAAAAAAGTCGATACAATAGTCTGTAAATATATTTCACTGTAAATTCAAAATATATTTACTTTGTAAATATATTTTGCCACAAATTGAGATTTATGAAAATATTTTTCTATTTTTGATTGTTCTTATACTAAAGATGTAAAGCAATCAATTATAAACTACTTGAAAATTAACAGCCATGCAAAACACAGACTACCCCTTGATTTTTATCGTTGACGACAATTTCATCTACAACAAATTAATTGTAAACCATCTGCGATCACATTCGTTTAATAAAGTCGAAAGTTTCCTAAGTGGAGAGGATTGCTTAAAGAACCTTTATAAAAAGCCTGATATCGTCATTCAGGATTACCTTATGAATGGAATAAGTGGAATTGATGTTTTGAAGGAATCGAAAAAAACTCTCCCGAATACAGAGTTCATCTTCCTTTCAGGTTTTAATAACACTGATATTGCTGTAAATACGATCAAATATGGAGCTTACGATTATGTGGTAAAAGATAGTTCTGCCATGAAAAAGCTGTCTGATTCGATCAATAAAATCACAAATTTTCAAAAAGGTAAACTTCAACAAAAACTGTTCAAAAAAAGTGTTGCACTTTTCTTTATTGCTTTGTCCATCATTGTGATTAGTATTGTTGGATGGGCATTAATTCATTCCAATTCCTTCCCAGGTTAAACAGCGAATTGTTGTATCAAAAACATTTATTCTAAAACAAAAGAACCGACATCTTTTCTTTAAAATTGAAGTCGGTTCATTCAACTCCAAATTTGTTTGTTGACAATCGGAATATCTTGTCTGCCATTAAAAAACCTTATCAAATTCTGTGAAGCTTCGCGTGCTGTTGCAATTCGTGTATCGATTGTGCCTGTAGCGTTATGCGGTGTCATAACAACATTATCCATCAAATATAATTCAGGGCTGATCGTTGGTTCTTCTTCAAAAACGTCAAGCCCCGCACCGCCTATTTTCCCACTGAGGAGACTATTTACCAACGTCCGTTCGTCAATCACTGCTCCTCGTGCAGTATTAATAATATATACGCCATCTTTCATCTGAGTCAATTCATTTTCACCAATCAAATGGTGCGTATCATCGGTTAAGGGGCAGTGCAGTGAAATAACATCCGCTGTCCGTATTAATTCATTAAAGGAAACTAAACTGGCGTCGTATTGCCTCTCAACAGCTACATCCAACCGCGTTCGGTTATAGTAAATCACTTTCATTCCGGATGCAACTGCCCTCCGAGCCAGAGACCGACCTATCCTACCCATTCCGATTATACCCAAAGTTTTTCCCAAAAGCGAACTTCCCAGATTTTCCATCATTCCCCATTTCAAACCGGAAACACTTCGTAATTTGCGATCTGTCTCACTTATCCTTCGCATCAATGCGATTATAAGTCCCATGGCCATTTCAGCGGTAGGCTCAGTAACTGATTCAGGGGTGTTACAAACTGCAATTCCTCTTGACGTTGCATAATCGAGGTCAATATTGTTATACCCCACGCCAAAATTAGAAATAATCCGAAGACTTTGAGCCAATTGAAGAACATCGGATTTTAAAGGTGCTGTAAAAACTGAAAGTATTCCATCTGCCTCAATGATGTATTTCCGAAGATCTGAATCACTAAAATAAAAAGTCTCAGGGTAAATAATATCAAATTGTTCCTGAAGCTCCGTTAATCCGGACAACGGAATCCGGGCCATCACAAGAATTTTTTTCTTCATATTTATTAAATCTGCTATCTTGGTTTTAATACAAATTTGTCATTAAAATAAAAGTCAGAAAAGTGAAATCGCATTCACTTTTATGACCTCGATATAGTTAACGTCAATATTTTATTTCCATTATTTATAATTACTTACTGACTGTTGCTCCAATAGAAGGTATTAGCAATCGTGTATACTCCGCAGGATTTTGGAACAGAGATATGACATTCTTGATCTCTTTATCACTTCTCAATGCGGCAATAATAGCACCTTTTTGATAATAATAGCGCGACACGATTTCATCTTTTAGCAAATCGCGTATTTCATCGCTATTCTTATTAAGATCCTGACTCAGATCTAAGGTTAGCCCTTTTTCAAGCGCCGCAAATTCATTTTTAGTTCCATCAAAGTAACGCTCTTTCTTAGCAGTTTCAATTAGGATCTTTAATGTTTGTTCACTCCTCGATTCGTACGAAAATTTTTTCTCGGTCAGATACTGATGGAATTCCTTATATATATCATCGTCGATTGCAAACTTATCAGGAGAAGCAATGGTTTTATGCTTCGAAGCAAATTCAGTTGCAAAATCGAATATCATGTAATCCTGAACAAGTTTAAAAGACAATGCGCTTAATGTATCCTGAATGTTGCGGATATCGGGGGTTACACCGCCACCGTCTTTGACTTTTCGTCCATTTTTAGTTTTAAACTCCGAAATGAGTGAATCAGGTATAGTTCCAACACTTCCATCGGCATTCCTATGCGAATAATCGAGTGCCTGGATACACCTTCCGCTTGGTATATAGTATTTGGCAGTTGTAACTTTAAGCTTCGTATTATAACTAAGATCCCTTGTTGTTTGAACAAGACCTTTACCAAAAGTACGATTCCCCATAATCACAGCGCGATCGAGATCCTGAAGTGCACCGGCAACAATCTCAGACGCCGAAGCAGAACCGCTATTTACCAAAACGATTAATGGCATTACAGAATCTACAGGTTGCTCGGTTGCCCGGTATGTTTTATCCCATTGCGATACTTTTCCCTTTGTACTGACAATCTCTTGTCCGTGATTGACGAAGAGATTGGTAACTTTAACTGCTTCACCAAGCAAACCACCCGGATTGGAGCGAAGGTCAAGAACCATCTTAGTAGCCCCTTTCTTATCTCTTAAATTTACCACGGCCTCCCGAACGCTTTCAGCACAACCATCGGTAAAACTCGAAAGTCGGACATATCCTGTTTTCGCATCAATCATTCCATAATAAGTTACCGGATCGATCTGAATCTCTTCGCGGACAATATCAAGTGTGAATGGTTTTTTCTCACCGGGGCGTTGCATCTTTACTTTGATCGCTTTTTTAGCAGGGCCCTTCAGAATTTCCGACACATCGGCAACCGCCATTTTATCAACCGCTTTACCATCCACTTCGAGAAAAATATCACCTGCCCGTAATCCATTTACCTGCGCCGGAAACCCTTCGTAGGGTTCAGCAACTATAATTTGTTTACCACGTTTGCTGATCATTGCTCCAATACCAGCATATTCACCTGTTGTCATGAACTTAAAATCGTCCATTTCCGATTCCGGAATATAAACAGTATAGGGGTCAAGGGTTTCGAGCATCTCGTCGATCCCTTTTTTAATCAGCTTATCGGGTTGCACTTCATCGACATAAAAAAGATTCAACTCCCGAACCAGTGTGTAAAAGATATCCATGTTCTTTGAAATCTCGAAATTCTTCTGATCGCTTTTAAATCCCCAGAAAGAGAGTCCGATAATAACCACGAAAGACACTGCAAGCGCAGCCTTCAATATTTTGTTACTCATACGATAAAATCCCTTTATTAATTTTCAATCTTCGTTTCAACCATTTTTACAAAAGTAATAATTCAGGAGTCACTACGTCATAATTACAACGCTGTTTCGCATCTCCTGCCCTATAACTTAATCATACAAACTTAAAAAAATCAGCCTGATTAGTAGCACAACAACAGAAACTGCCTAACTGTTGCGCAGGTTCAAACCTTTTACGTATTTTTAACGCGTTAAAATCTATCGTATTGAGCAAAGGTTTAGTAATTCGGTCTACAGGAAGCTGGTATTCGGTAAAAGCCGATTCGGGGGAGACTTTTGATTGCCGTATAAAAGGAAAACTTCGGATGAAAGAGGTTCGAACAACCAACCCAGTTTCGGTAGGAGACCGTGTTGAGTTTGAACTTCAGCACGATGAAACGACAAAAGAAGGTGTTGCCGGAATTATCTCGGCTGTTGAACCCCGAAGAAATTACATCATCCGCAAAGCTTCGAACCTTTCGAAAGAGAGCCAGATCATTGCCGCTAATATCGATCAGGCATTTATTGTAGTGACTGTTAACTATCCGGTTACCCTTCCGGGATTTATCGACCGCTACCTGGTTTCGGCCATGGCTTACCGGATTCATGCATGTCTTGTATTCAACAAACTCGATTTATACAACGCGAAGGATTACGAAAAACTTGAAGAATATCTGCAAACTTACGAGTCAATTGGCTACAAATGTTTCCAGGTTTCGGCTGAGAAAAATTTCAATATTGATATCCTGCGCGACGAACTCAAGGGGAAGATCAGCCTCTTTTCGGGTCTTTCGGGTGTAGGAAAATCATCAATCCTCAACCGGATTGATCCAACATTGACCCTTAAAACCGGAATAATTTCGGATCATCATCAACAGGGAAAACACACGACCACATTTGCCGAAATGTTTGAGGTGGAAGGTGGAGGATACCTGATCGACACGCCTGGCATCCGGGGTTTTGGGGTGATCGACATGGCGAAAGAGGAGATTGCACACTATTTCCCCGAAATGTTTGGACTGCTCGATCAATGCCGTTTTTTTAATTGCACTCACACGCATGAGCCAGGCTGTGCGGTAAAAGCAGCAGCCGAAAAGGGGGATATTCCTGCCACAAGATATGAATCGTACCTTTCGCTGATGGCCGAAGACAATTCGAGGTACAGGAGCAACACCTAAATTGACAACTCAGTTCGTGATTTTTAACCTGAATCCGTTTCGCGGAACCCGTGGTAGGTATATTTCAGTCCCAATCCGTTTCGCGGAACCCGTGGTAGGTATATTTCAGTCCCAATCCGTTTCGCGGAACCCGTGGTAGGTATATTTCAATCCCAATCCTTTTCGCGGAAGCTGTGGTAGGTATATTTTAACCTGAATCCTTTTCGCGGAACCCGTGGTAGGTATATTTTTGCCCCAATCAGTTTCGCTGAGCCCGTGGTAGGTATATTTCAGTCCCAATCCATTTCGGGGAAGCCGTGGTAGGTATATTTCCGCCCCAATCCATTTCGGGGAAGCTGTGGTAGATATATTTCTGCCCCAATCAGTTTCGCGGAACCCGTGGTAGGTATATTTCAGTCCCAATCAGTTTCGCGGAAGCCGTGGTAGGTATATTTCCGCCCCAATTCATTTCGGGGAAGCTGTGATAGGTATATTTCAGTCCCAATCCATTTCGGGGAAGTTGTGGTAGGCATATTCCCGCCTCAATCCGTTTCGCCGAAGCCGTGGTAGGTATATTTCCGCCCCAATCCGTTTCGGGGAAGTTGTGGTAGGCATATTACTAATTGTCATTTTTAAGAAAAGATCAAACCTATGAAAGGATGTATTGCAACTTACCAGGATACAATTCGGTCGCCACATAAATTCAGTCAAGATCTGAGATCAGGTATTGATCAAATCAAAATATGTCACTAAAATGAACATTTTCATGCCCTCAACCGTTTAATCTTAAAAATTTATATATTTTTGCCACGAATAAAAACAGTTTGACACAATGAATAGCAGTACTTTTTACTTTTGGTTTGGTTATCTTGGCCTTCGCATGGGGTCTGAACGGTAAGGTATTGTCAAAACAACAATATTAAATCATAAAAAGGTCTCCAAATTTGGAGGCCTTTTTTTTACAATTAAAATTCAATAAATGAAGTTAGCGGTAATAGGGCTTGGTCTGATTGGTGGTTCGATGGCGAAAGATTTACGAAGAACTAAATTTGCAACCGAAATTATCGGCGTTGATAATAATCCCGAAAATGCACGCATTGCACTCGAAGTAGGTATTATCGACAGAATCGAAACCCTTGATGAAGCCGTCAAAGAGGCAGACATCGTTATAGTAGCCATACCAGTGGACATGATTGTTCTTTTACTTCCGTATATTTTAGACCATATCTCATCGTCGACAACCGTTATTGATGTCGGATCTACAAAGCGTGAGATCGCCGAAGTGGTGAAAGATCATCCGCTACGCGGAAATTTTGTCCCCTCTCACCCGATGTCGGGAACTGAAAACAGTGGGCCATTTGCCGCTATTGAGCACCTTTTCGATGATAAAATCTGTATTATTTGTGATCAGGAAAAGAGCAGGCCTCAACACCTGGCGCTTGCCGAAAAGATGTACCAGTCAATCGGAATGCCAACCGCCTATATGACCAGCGATGAACAAGATCATACGACTGCATTTATATCACATCTGCCACATGCTACATCATTTGCACTTGCAAACGCAGTACTTGCGATCGAAGACCGTAACATCATTTTTGATCTTGCGTCGGGAGGATTCCAGTCGACGGTTCGTCTTGCCAAAAGCTCACCAGAAATGTGGTCGCCCATATTCTGGCAAAACCGTGACTACATCTATGAAGCGCTCGAAGTTTATATCCATCACCTCGAAGAGTTAAAAGAGAGCCTTAAAAATAACGATCACCAGCGATTGTCAGAATTAATCGTCAATGCCAATAAAATACGTGGCGTGCTCGATGGTGAAAATTCATCACTTACAAAAAACGAAGAAACAATTATTAAACTTTATACAAAATAAATTACCATGGGATCACATTTAGACATTAACCCAATCAGTCACTGGTTACCTAATATAGATAATCCGCTATTAATTAGTGGACCTTGCAGCCTCGAATCGGAAGAACAGACAATGGCAACAGCCAGGGAACTCGCCAAAGATAAACGTGTATTTGTGTATCGCGGAGGAATCTGGAAACCCCGTACTCGTCCAGGTTCATTCGAAGGGATGGGAAGTGTTGCGCTTGAGTGGCTGAAACGCGTGAAAGAAGAGACCGGATTACTCATTGGTACCGAGGTGGCGAATGCACAACATGTCGATGAGTGCCTCGAAGCTGGTGTGGATGTAATGTGGATCGGTGCCCGGTCGACAGCATCACCATTCGTTGTCCAGGAAATTGCAGATGTATTAAGGGGAACAGATCAGATCATCATGGTCAAAAATCCGGTTAATCCCGATGTTCAGCTATGGATCGGCGCTTTGGAAAGACTTAACCAGGCAGGATTGAAAAACCTTGTAGCGATTCATCGTGGATTCACACCATTCGGTGAATCGAAATACCGCAATTATCCAAACTGGAAAACAGTGATTGAGCTTAGGCAGTTAATGCCAAACTTACCAATCATTTGCGATCCAAGTCATATCTCCGGAAAACGGGAATACCTTTTCGAAATTTCGCAAAAAGCGTTTGACCTTGGTCTCGATGGCTTAATGCTTGAATCGCATATCGATCCATCGTGTGCTCTGAGTGACAAAGACCAACAAGTAACTCCCGCAGAATTAGGCAAAATTCTTGATAAACTCGTGATTAGATATGCAAACTCAAACGATCCGCAATTCGAAAACATGCTGGACACACTTCGTTCGAGAATTGACGGTATTGACCACGAAATCATAGAGATTTTAGCTTCACGCATGGAGATTGTCAAACAGATTGCGAACTACAAAAAGCAAAACAAAGTTACAGCTCTCCAGATCAACCGTTGGACGTCGCTACTTGAAGACCGTATTGCAACAGCTCATAAGCTAAATCTCGACGAAACATTTATTAAAATAATTTTCCAGCTCATCCACGAAGATTCGGTCCGTCAGCAAACCGAAATCATGGACAGCGATTTGTAAGATATCAGTGCAAAAATAAAAGAAGGAAAGGAGGTCAGTCAATGATCTCCTTTTGCTTTTACATGTATTTTGACTCAAAAGTGGTCAAACTAAATTGAAAATACCCGCGAATATTAGTAGAAAAGAGAACACAATCAATCCGATTCATCTCATTGTCAAATTCACGAATAGACGAATTGTCGAATTATTTCTGCTGCAATGGCACCAACTTCTTCTGAAGTTTCGCAATAACTTTAGTCATTGCACTTTCAATCTGCCTATATTCAAGTTCTTCCTTTGCAATATAGACGATCATTAACGCGATTTTTTGGTTATTCAGTTCAAGTAAATTATAAAGTTCTTGTTTCTGATGTCGGTAAACCTCACGCAGGCGGCGCTTAAGTAAATTCCGGTCGTGTGCCCTTTTGAAAAGCCGTTTTGGAACGCTAAACACAACCTGGGCAGGATATGATGTAAGCAACTCTTCATATTTCCAGACCACTTTCAGCGGATAACAAAGAAAAGAGGTGCCTGACAGAAAAATCTCTCCGATGATCTTCTGGCTGCATAATTTTTCCTCTTTTCGAAATGAATAGGCTGTCATAAGCTGATAAATACAAAAAAAGGGGAAATCGCTTTCCCCTTTAAGATGAAAATATGAATTTCTTCTATTTGTTATTTTTATTGAATTCAGAGATAAACCGTTCGAGTGCAGCAGTCATTGAAGGAGCTTCGGGTACAGGAGCTTCCACATCCAGCCTTAAACCAGCATCCCTTACAGCCTGCGCTGTTGCAGGACCAAAAGTTGCAATCTTTGTATCCTTTTGCTCAAAATCCGGGAAATTCTGTGTCAACGATTTTATTCCGCTTGGGCTAAAGAAGACCAGCATATCGTAATTCACATCTTTCAAATCCGACAAATCGCTGCTAACAGTGCGATACATGATAGCTTCTGTTACTGGCAACTTTGCTTTTTCAAGTAACACAGGAATCTCATCTTTATGAATATCGGAAAGTGGGATCAGGAATTTTTCTTCCTTGTGTTTCAGAAGAACATCAACGAGATCGGTGAATTTTCCATTCGCATAGAATATTTTCCGTTTCCTGTAAACAATGTATTTCTGTAAATAAAAAGCTGTGGCTTCAGAAATACAGAAGTATTTCATTGCGTCAGGAATCGTTAGACGCAATTCACCTGCAATGCGAAAAAAATGATCTATAGCCGTCCTGCTGGTAAAAATAACAGCAGTATGCTCCAGAATCTGGATTCTGTCCTTGCGAAAATCCTTGGCAGGAACACCTTCGACCTGAATAAACTGACGAAAATCAATTTTCAGGTTGTGTTTGACCGCCAAATCATTATAAGGTGAATTCCCTGTACTCGGCTCTGGTTGCGATACTAATATTTTTCTGATTTTCAACTTATTAACTTTTAAAACATTTACTAATTTTCTAAACTCTTCTATTTTGAACTTATGAGTTTAAAAACCAAAAGCAATGGTAGAATTTCAAGGGTACAAAGGTACAAAATCAAATAGAAAATTGATATGTCTTTTCGAATTCCCAGATAAATAGTTCTGATCACATTTGCAACATACATAATAACGATAAGCCCTGCCATCACCCAAATTGTGACAAAATTGGTCTGTGCAATGACCGCATGAACAGTAACAATTGGAAGTAAAATTAGTCCTAATGCTTTATAATACAACCGAATATTAAATACAGATTCTTCGGTTTGCTCCTTCAGCATTACTATAGCTCCAGCCAGTTGATAAAGAAATATTTTGGTGAATAAATAACCGTTAATTACCAATAATAATGCTAAATAAAATAGGATTGCCGGGTATCCCGGTATATCCATTTTATAAAATGTTGCTATCTGGTATACCGAAAGTGGCAGTATTAAATGAAAAATAATGTCAAGTCGTACAGATCCGTACATTGTTTTATAGCCTCTTTGCTGGAATAATCGTGTGGCAGCACTGAAATTAATAAGGCTGACAAAAAGTTGTCCAAGGTATTTAAGAAACCCAACTCTGACAGACGCAAATATTACCCAGAAGATCAGGATAATTCCTAAAACCCAATCCTGATTTGGAACAACCAGCTCTTTACCTACAAATCCATATAGTTTGGTAGATTTGGGGACGACTGTGTGCCTCGCCTGAAGAAAAGAAGAATCAGAAAGGGTTGTAACATTTCCAAAATTTACTGTATCACCAGCAGTGATATACAATCCGGGATTACCAGTAAAAATATTGAAAGTGGCATCTTTTACGACAGGCTCTTCGGTGTATAATTTCTTTTGAAAAAACTCTTTTTTTGGCTGATTATTAAATGGCTTCCCCTTAATGATGGTTTTTGCGGAGTTTGTAGCACCGCTTTTTGTATTCACACCTATCTGTTTTTGCGGCGCGACCTTTTGGACGATCTGCTGACCAGTCTGTACAGTTGCATTTACAACAAACGCTTCAGAAATTTCTTTTTCTACCAAATCAAAAACAAACATAAAACATACTTTTCGGCGCTGCAAAGATAAATAATAAAGGGATGATACTTGCCATCAAAAAAAATGTGACCAAGATAAGTTGTAGAATAAATGGCCGGAGTTCACTATTTTTGTAGCTATGCAGAAAGAATCAGGCTTCAAAATCTACTTCGCTCCGCTTCAGGAGTCCACCGATTACATCTACCGTAATGCTCACGCGAAATTTTTCGGGGGCATCGATAAATACTTTGCGCCCTATATTGTTCGACAAAATGACGGTACCGTAAAAACTTCACATCTTCGGGATATCAAAACAGAGAATAACCAGGATTACCCGTTTGTTCCACAAATACTAGCCGGCAATTCTGCTGATTTTATTTTCCTTACACGGCTTTTACAAGATAACGGATACAACGAGGTCAACTGGAACCTTGGCTGCCCCTACCCTATGGTAACCAATAAAGGACTCGGTTCTGGGTTGCTTCCGCATCCTGACCGGATTAAATCGATCCTTGAAGCATCATTACCTCAGATTAGTTGTAAGATTTCTGTAAAGATGCGGACCGGGTTGCAATCGCATAATGATATTTTTCAGATTATTGATATACTAAACGAGTTTCCAATCAGCGAAATCATTCTTCATCCAAGGTATGGCAAACAGCTATACCGCGGAGCGGCCGATGAAAACGTGTTTTTCGAAGTACACAAAACATTAAAGCATTCAATGGTATACAACGGCAATATTGAGACATCAGAAAACCTCAGTCGCCTCAATATTCTTTTCGGAGATATCACAACATGGATGATCGGTCGTGGGATTCTGAAAAATCCGTTTCTTCCGCTTCTTCTTAGAAATGAACGTTTACCTGAAGTTGAGCAGCAGGCAATCATCATGCGGAATTTCCACAACGAGATATTCGTCAAATATTCGAATTTTCTGAATGGCAGCAGCCATATCCTGATGCGAATGGAAAAGTTCTGGAGTTACTTTAGTTTTGCATTCCCCGATCAGCACAAAACTTTCAAACGAATTAAAAAAGCATCCAATCTGGTCAAATATGAAGCAGCCGTTAATGAAAATTTTCAAAGACTAAGAGACCATGAAGAAGACGAACGCAGCCCGAATTCTTGACCGGCTTAAAATTAACTACGAACTTATCGAATACGAAGTGGATGAATCGGACTTAAGTGCGGTTCACCTGGCTGAAAAAGCCGGAGTTCCCATTGAGAAGGTTTTTAAAACGCTCGTTTTGGAGGGAGATAAAACCGGCCATTTTGTGTGCATTATTCAGGGAGGTGATGAGATCGACCTAAAGAAAGCAGCTTTAGCCAGCTCCAATAAAAAGGTGGCAATGATCCCCATGAAAGACCTTGAACCCCTAACGGGATACATCAGAGGAGGCTGTTCACCACTTGGGATGAAGAAAAACTTCCCCGTTTACATCGATACATCTGCATTTGATCAGCCCTTTATCTATATCAGCGCCGGCACAAGAGGGATACAGATCAAACTGACGACTGCCGATTTAGTGATTGCCAGCAAGGCAAAAAAGGCAGAGATCATACGCGAAAAGGATTAAGGGTAAAGGATAAATGGTAAAGGGGTGGACATACTTTACCCTTTATCCTTTCGTCCCTATGTCGTCTTTGTGTGTGCTGCATATATGTCGGCAAGGGTAAGATCTTTCGTGTCGTCAAGCCACACATGTAGCGAGTCGGCAAGCTTTTCTGCCCTATCGGGCATCAGCGGCGTAAACTCGTACTGCGCAATCAGCCTCCCTTTTCGTAGCAGCGCTTCGTCAATATTCTTGATATGTGTATTGAATGTAGCAACAATTTGTATATTGAGGCAATCGCTCAACAAGCCATCGGTTATATTGAGGATATTCGAAACAGCCTGGTTATTCCCCCCGTCTTCGCGGCTACGCAACACGTTTTCGGCATCTTCCACAAATAAAACACAATCAGGATTGTCGATTAAAAAAGGGATAAAGCCTGGATCAGAAAGCATTTCAGTCAGGTTAGGTGGGACAAATATCTTGTTTTTATTCAGCTTGTTAATCAGGTATCGGATGTAAGTAGTTTTGCCTGTACCCGGTTTACCATGCAGAAGTACGAGCCCTTTCCCTTTGTCAAGAGCCAGTGCTAAATAAATTGCATCGTGAATTTTCTTAAAGTCGTTGTTATAATTTAGCTCAAAATCGATCACCGGATTAGGAATCGTAAACTCCTGGGTGTCGAAACCGCCAGGACCATGATACAATAATCCGAGTGAACCTCTTTCATTGTTTTGGACATGCTTATCGGAAACAAATAGGAGAACCTCTGACGGGTCGTGTATCCCTTCTTTATAGAAGAGGATAGCTGTACCTTGCATACTACCATCTTTTTGGGCCAATATTCCTTCGCAAAGCAACAGAAACATGCCATCTTCAATTTCGATAAGCGCCTCGGTAATACATTCGCACATTTGCTCACGCTCAAACACGCGTAACATCTCGGGCCATAAACGATCCTCTCCGTCATAGTCTGTAAAGTTTTTAAAGGTCCATCTAATTTTGAAATCCTCGTTTTCTAACAGATCATCAATATAAATGCGTCCGATATAACAAACATCGGGAACAGTGTTATATTTTTCGGCATACCATTTCGAGATGGGGAATCGGGAGTAAAGATTATTGGCTCCACCATAAAAATCTTTCATACTGTTTCCGAAAAAATTATTCTGACTACCATCGCTTCCTGTCGGATTTTCTATTTTCGTTTGAATATTCATTTCTTTTGGGGGATTTCTTTTAATATACGTGATCACCTTCTCCATATTGTAAACCCATTGGCCCTTAACCAAATCGCTGAGACCATAATGGGCCTTAATGTGCCGAATACACTGCTCATCGACTTCATAACCCAACTCTTTCAATTTTTCGGGTAAATTATATTTGTTTACCGAATTGACGCACAATATAGCTTTCTCCAGATCTATAGTTGAGAAGCCTTTTTCCTTAAACCTGGAGTAATCGGGGCAATGGATAAAAAGAAAATTGAGATAGTTGTCGTCGATATCATAGCCAAGTTCTTTTAACTTAGCCTGCAAATTACATTGAGTGGTCGAATTTAGAAACGCAATCACCTTTTCCAGATCGTAGCAAAATTTTCCGTCGGTATATTCACGCGGAAAGTATTTCACCCATCCGGGTTCAATTTCGTAACCACGCTCTCTAAGTTTATCCGTTAATTTGAAGGCTGCCAAATCATCGAGAAATTGTACCACTTCTTGTAAATCGTAATACCACACTTCCTCTACTTTCCCATCCTTTAACATTCCTTCCCTCCGACAGTATCCCTGGTTTCCGATAGGAATATACGGAATAAGTCCAGGATCAATCTCGTAACCCATCAGACTTAGCTTTCCTTTCAATTCAGACCCTTTAATCTTATACGAGTCATCTTCTCTCATAGTATTTCTTTAAAATTAGTCTATATAATCGGCATAGTGTCATCCTACATTCAATTAGCTAATCGTAATTACATCTTCCTGAACGCTTCCCCAAAATTCGAATTAAAAAATAGGAATCGCAAATAATCTGATGAATATAAATTGATCTTGCAGAAAAAAAAGTATGCTCACCCGAAATTTAGTCACAACCTACTCCTCGGAGGATAAAATTAGCTAATTTTAAGGGGCTTAATCAATCCGTGTTACTATGAACATTGGCAATTCAAATCGATCAATAGGTATCCGGTTGAGCGGCATAAATAAACATTTACGAAAATTGCTTCCGATATTTCGTCAATAGAAATCATTTATGAATATACATAAGTATTGAAAATAAATTGGTGTCGCATTCTCAAACACAAAATTCATCGAACAATTCCGAGAAAAATATCACAAAATTCACATTTCATTGCCTCAACTGCGGCATTTACTGATTACCTAAAATTTACTTTCACTATACCAACTTCAGTCTTTGTGTAATGTTTGTGTATTCTTCCTGTAATATTTCTGTAACATATATTACAGAAACATTACAGGAAAAATACACAAATATTATTTAAACTACAAAGAAGGTACCGCGAAGATAAAAACGACATTATATCCTGGCAATTACTTATCAGGTTATCTGTACGATAGAAAAACATTTTAGTTCGACATAGTCCAGTTGAAAGCAAGCAAGATCATGGATATATTTCCAGTCAAAAATTACGTCCTGAGAGGGACCATCGGTAAGGTTGAAATGATTAACTCATAAAACTAACATGATTTATGGAATTGATTTACGGATGCTCAGAAACGACGAGTTCTTCCTATTAGTAAGTGAATTTTCAAAGATTGTTGATTGAAAAGATCCTGAAGCATTGAATATAGTCGCTCAGCAGGCTACTTTTAAGATTAAAGTTGAAAAGGCCATACTATGCTTTGGCTGGAAGAAGGCTGCCTGCTCATGCCCTCAGTTGTGACCGTCCTATCAACAGCGCAACAAGGCCATAGACGGGATTGAATATGCTATCAAAAGCTATTGCCACTAATTTGACGATCAGATCATAATGTGAGCAAACCTGCTTGCATCTAATTTACGAGGCTTCGGAAAAGCGATCACCCGGCAAAAACAAATTCGCCAAAAGCTGGAAATTAAAGATAAGTAGCTTTTTTGCACAACTCAATAAACAATTTTACCCGCTCGGGTGAGACATCCGCCTGAATGATATGTGCCGGAGAAATCATATAACCGCCTCCTTTCCCCAGGATGGCGATCTTCTCGGTAATGTCGCGTTCGAGTTCCGCATCAGTTCCGTTCGGAAGCAAATCCTGTTGGTCGATGGCTCCCCAAAAGGCAAATTTATCACCAAAATTGGCTTTCATATCCTGTGGCAAATGACCTGGAACACCCGGCTGAACCGGATTGAAAACCTCAAATCCAATCTCACTGATATCGTCAAGCAAATCGGCAACAGCTCCATCACAATGCAAAATGGGGATAATATCAGGTTTTGCCGCTTTAAAACGATCAATCATCCGCTTGTAAACCGGTTTCAACTGGTTTCTGAAAGTTTCAGGCGGGATCAACAGGCTCACCTGTGTACCGAAATCGTCGCCAAACCAGATGGCATCCACCCCATTTTCGATGAGTCTCAGACCGATTTGGGTCTGGTATTCGGCGCAAGCCTCGAACAACGGAACCACGTATTCCGTCTCCATCATCATATCGATCAGTAGCTTTTCCATCCCTGCCAGCTGATGAGCCAAAGAAAAAACGGTGACTTCAATGTCTCCGATTACCACGAAATCATTTTTGTATTTCTTCACTAGCGCTGCTGCATCCCTGAAACGACCGGGCGCGTCCGGATCGGGAAACCGGTAAGTATCAAGATCAGCTTTGGTCCCAGCCTGCGCCAGCGGATAGTCAACCACTTCGACATAAATATCACCTTGCCGCATCCTCATCCCATATTCGTTCAACCACGTGCCATCCGCATCCTTCTCAATTTTATAATCATCCGAGACCGATGCTCCGGTGATCACCACATCGCTACCCATCGCGATACGGAGCTCGTTGGCGCTGATGCGATAAGTGACATCCTCGTAAGGATTTTCGGTGTAATGCACCGGAATATTCAAGGCTTTACCAAAATGATCGGCCAGACTCCGGCACAGGTCAAATTGAATTGGAATCCTGTCGGGTAAACCTTCTATTCGTTTGAAAGCTTTTAATACACGTTCTCTTGAATTCATTGATGAGAGTATTATGCTATTTCACAATTATTTTCGTGGTTTCAATTCCTAATCCGGAAGCTTTTGCAGTAAGTGATATTTCGCCTGCATTCCCAGTCGGACGTAAGATGACAAGGCTGCGGCCACGAAAAGTATAACAGATGGTCGATTTAAAACTCCGCATATCTGATGGATTGGCGCTACCAATTGCAACTGCTTTTCCTGCTCCCCAAACTGCAAAGGTTACGGGCAGATCACCATCGGGAACCAGGTTCCCTTCATCATCAGTCAGCTCAACCATTACATAGGATAGATCGTTCAGGCTCGCGTTGATGGTTGCCCTGTCGGGCGTTAAGCGGATTTTAGAAGCAACACCGGTAGTTTTTAATATTTTAGATCCCATCTCTTTTCCGTCTTTCAGACCGATAACCTTGAGTTCACCTGCCTCATAAGGAACCTCGAAAGTTGCAGTCAATTTAGTGTCATTTGAAACAGGTTTTGTACCGATCTCCTTTCCGTTTATTTCGAGCCGAACATCAGGATAGTTAGAATAAACTGAGACCGAAAGTTTCTTACCTTCAGAACCTTTCCAGTTCCACGATTGCCGTTCGTCGGGCCAGCCCCACATGCTAACGGTTTCCACCTCTCCGTCTGGAACCGGGGCGTGAACTGCCATTTCCAGATCGCTGATTCCCCAAACCACATCGCGGTAATACGACTGATCTTTTTTAAATCCGCAAATATCTATATCGCCGCAATATGCATTGAACCAAGGCCATGGAAGCGTGAATTCATATGGTTTCGGGGCACCTTTTGTTAATGAAGTGTGTCCGATAGCCGACTCACCAAGATAATCGAAGGCGGTCCACACAAAATCGCCAATTACATAGGGTTCATCCTTCACCTTTTGCCAATTTTCGAAAGCTTCTTTCGGAAAAGATTCGGTTCCGGTCATCACTCTATCAGGATAAAGTTCATGATCGGATTCGTACATTTTCCACTGGTAGTTGTATCCCCCGATGTCCAGACCTGCAAATGCGGGAGCAGTATCTTTCCAGTCTCTCCCCTTATTATCCCAGAAAGCGCAAATAGCCTCTGTAACTGGACGTGTAGTATCGAGATCTTTAACCGTTTTTACAAGTCTTGATCTGATTTCAAGTCCTGATGAATCGGCCCTTTCGGGAATTTCGTTTCCAACACTCCACATAATAACGGCTGGATGGTTCCGGTCGCGAAGGATCATCGATTCAAGATCTTTGGCATACCACTCTTTAAAAAACAGGTGGTAATCCTGAGGATTTTTAGGTTTTTCCCACATATCGAAAGCCTCATCAATCACAAAAATGCCCAATCGGTCGCAGGCATCGAGGAACTGGCGCGATGGCGGATTGTGGCTGGTACGAATCGCATTGTAACCGAATTTCTTCATGAGTTCTACACGGCGTTCTTCTGCTCTATCGATCGTAGCTGATCCCAATATTCCATTGTCGTGATGCATACAACCACCTTTGAGCTTAACATTTTCGCCATTCAGGAGAAACCCTCTTTTTGCATCAAAACTGATGGACCTGATTCCGAAAAGTGTTGTTGTTTGATCATAAACAGCATTTCCGATTTTTACTGTTACTTTCGCAGTGTACAAGGAAGGAGATTTGGGAGACCATAAAAGGGGGGTGGCCACAGAAAGATTCTGAAAGACAACTGTTGGTTTACCGGAAAAAATTGTTTCACTCTTTTCGTCAGTTGCAACTGTTTCTCCTTTAGCGTTCAGAAGGGTAGTTATCACATTAACCTTGAGATCTTTTTCTGTATTATTTTCAATCGTTGATTCTATTTTAACTAAAGCCTTTTCTTTCGAAACTTCAGGTGTTGTCACAAAATTCCCCCATTGTGCAACATGGATCTTGTTGGTTGAGATCAGCTCCACATGACGATAAATACCAGATCCGCTATACCATCTGCTGTTTTTACCCGAATTATTCACCTTCACCACAATCAGGTTTTTCTCCCCAATCGGGTTTAGAAAAGGGGTAATGTCATAACAAAATGGTGTATATCCATACGGATGAGAACCGACATGTTTTCCGTTAATCCAAACATCACTTTGCATATAAACGCCATCAAAAAGAACGGATATCCTTTTATCTTTTGATTCGGGATCAAGGGTAAAAGATTTACGATACCATCCGATTCCACCCACGACATGGCCAGTAGCACCGCCACCCTGACTTTCGGATGAAAAAGGGCCAATGACGCTATCTTCGGGCGTCCTGTCTTCGATGCTCCAGTCGTGTGGAAGATCAAGTGAGCGCCAATTCGAATCATCGAAAACGGCTGTTTCTGATCCCGAAATATCACCGAGATTAAATTTCCAGTCCGAATCGAAAAGCTGCGATCGACTTGAAGATTCAAACTTTGGAGTTGAACATCCCAACATCAAGGATGACAAAATAACACCCGAAAGAATAGTCTTTTCCCGGAAAAAATTCCCAACTGATTTATAATTAACTAATTTCATAAAAGGTTATATTTGGTTTTGTTATAATCCGGATGCATGCTTGCCCATCCTCGATTTTGAGGCATAGTAAACCTTATTCTTTGCATCATACAAGATAGCAAGATTGCATCCATGGTCATACTGAATTCAATTACTTCATATCGTGCAGTAAGTGACCTACATGTTACACGATACTGCAAACATAGTAACTGCGGAAAAATAAAGCCTAAGACAAGCAGTAAAAATGTCTTCATCCTTGAATACGATCTTTTTGGTTCAAAAGGCAGTAATTACAGTCAAAAATACGTTTTAAAAATTAAATATTGGTCATTTGTTTTTGCAGAAGTAAAACATATATTTGTTGGTATTATCGACAATACAATTGTGCTCAATTTTCAATATAATCAGTATTGATTATGTGGAAATTTGAGTGTGACATTTTCCTGCCAACTGACAGAAACAAATAGATCATTTTCTTAATAATTCAATTCATTAATTTATTATTATGACAACATCGCGTCGGACATTTCTTAAAAACAGTGCAGTTCTGCTTGCCGGGACAGCTCTTTTGACAAAAACATCGTTTGCGGCAACAAAACCTGCTGAAATTGTTGGAATCCAACTCTATTCTGTTCGGGATGACATGAAAAAAGACCCGGTTGGGACATTGACCCAAATTGCCAAAATCGGTTATAAAAACGTTGAACATGCCAATTATGTCGATGGTAAGTTTTATGGCTATTCACCTAAGGAGTTTAAAAAAATCCTGAACGATCTTGGACTTAAAATGCCATGTGGTCATACTGTGATGGGAAAAGATCATTGGGATGCCGGCAAAAAAGTGTTTACAGACGCTTGGAAAAAGACAGTTGAAGATGCCGCCTTTATGGGACAGAAATATGTGATCAGTCCATGGATGGACGAAACCATGCGTAAAACCTATGACGATATGGTTCGGTACATGGAAGTATTTAACAAGAGTGGTGAACTTTGCCAGAAATCAGGTATGAAATTTGGGTATCACAATCACTGGTTCGAATTCACCGAAAAACTGAATAATATTAAGGTCTTCGATATTATTATGCAAAAAATTGATCCTAAACTGGTTGCCATGCAATTAGATATTGGGAATATGTACATTGGTGGCGGAAAAGCGCTCGACATATTGGGACAATATCCTGGTAGGTTCGAATTAATCCACGTAAAAGATGAAATTGCAGTAAATACACCCGAAAAATACGAAAGTTCTGTTCTGGGTAAAGGGATTATTCCGACAAAAGAGGCAATTGACTTAGGCCGGAAAATAGGAGGCACTCATGTATTTATTATTGAACAAGAGTCATATCAAAATGCGACTGCTCTTGAATCCGTGAAAGAAGACTTCGACATCATGAAAAAATGGGGCTATTAATTTTCCACGTTTGACTTCTCAAAGATTTAAAAATGATAAAGACGTTAATTTTAGTTTTAATGGTTTCAGTTTCCTTTAGCGGATTTTCTCAAAAAAAGGAGATGTTGTTTAACGGAAAAAACCTCAACGGGTGGAGTATCTTTGTTGCAGACTCAACGATCAAACCTGCATCTTTTTTTTATGTAAAGGATGGATTGATCGAGACGCCAGGAATACCTATGGGATACATCCGGACAAAAAAAGAATTCGAAAACTATCGTCTTCATGTTGAATGGCGTTATCCCGAAAAACCTATAAATAGCGGTGTATTTATTCATACCGTAGGTCCGGACAAGATATGGCCCAGGCATTACCAGTGTCAATTAAAACACCTCTTCGCAGGAGATTTTATTATACAGGATGTAGGACTACGAGCAACAATCAGAGATACAGTCTATGTTTCGACTGAAAAAGTTAAGCCAATCGCCCCAAAAATGAAACCTTCAAGCGAAAACAAACCTGGTGAATGGAATAGTTATGACATTGTTTGCAAGGGAAATACTGTCGAAGTAAAAGTCAATGGTGTACTTCAAAACTACGCTACCGATTGCAGTGAAGCAAAAGGAGGAATCGGACTACAGGCAGAAGGATGTAAAATTCAGTTCCGTAATATCTGGATAGAAAAGATCAAATAAAAGTTCAATCCGGATTTAAAACATTTCTTAAAATAGTAAAGCCTCCGGACTGGAGGTTTTACTATTTAATAGAAGAAAACCTTTACAGTTTGCCAGTTGTTATAAATACAAAAAACGCAACAATGCTTATTGTCATTTCCCCTTCAAAAACGCTTGATTTCGAAAAACCTATTGCCAATCAGTCATATACCCAACCTGAATTTATTAAAGAGTCTTCCATTTTAATCAAACCACTTCGGAAGTTGAGTGTTGATCAGCTGATTAAATTAATGGGTATCAGTCCTAAACTTGCACAGTTAAACCAGGAACGGTACTTTTTATGGCGACCAGAATTCACACCCGAAATTGCGCGTCAGGCACTATACGCTTTTAGAGGTGATGTCTATTTAGGCCTTGATGCAGATTCACTTTCGCCTTCTGACATTGATACCGCTCAAAAACAGCTTAGAATTCTTTCGGGATTGTATGGCGTACTCCGTCCATTTGATTTGATCAGGCCTTATCGTCTTGAGATGGGAATACCATTATTATTGGGAAAAAACCACAATCTTTACGAATTCTGGCAAAAGAAAATAACTGCCAAAATCCGAAAAGATCTTGATATTAGCGGATCGAATCTGCTGATCAACCTCGCATCTGTGGAATATTTTAAGTCAGTTGATTCAAAGAAATTAAAGGCAGAAATTGTTACGCCCGAATTCCGGGAAGCTAAAGAAGGCACCTACAAAATAGTCTCCTTTTTTGCAAAGAAAGCACGTGGAATGATGACCCGATTTATCCTTCAAAACGGAATTGATGCCGAGGAACAATTGCAAGCTTTCGACAGCGAAGGTTACTGTTATAACAAACGACTTTCGGAAAGGGGAAGACCAGTGTTTACAAGGGGGTAATAATCTTATAGAGATTATTAAAACAAACAAGACGAAAAGTTGTGGATCATACTGCGCATAAGCATATTAAAAAACTAATAACGATCTTTTGCCTAAAGATTTTTTAATCAAATTGATCTATACTCCGATATTTTAAACCTTTAGTCATCTTTTAATATAGATCTTTGACCAGAGTATACGAAGTCATTGACCAGGAAAAATTGCCGATGCTGGCCCAAGAATAATATTCTATTCCAACATTTTTAATCAGACAAAGTTCATTCGCATAGTGAAAAACAAAACAAGTATCATTTTTTGAACCTTCCATATATCGTTGTACGGTTTCAGAATATGCATTTGGCCATTTAATCGTTACCGTTCTATTTTCATTTTCCTGAAAAGTAAGCGTATCTATTCTATTACTTATTAAGGTAGTATCCGCATCAAGATTATTTTTTTTAACTATATTGAGACCATTTAAAGTCTGACGCACCCTATAAACAAAGGGTAGAGTTGGAGTATTATCAAAGAATTCCCATTCGCATTTTCCTACCTCTGTAACATTAAGACCTTGAAGTACTGAGCCAGTATTGTAATAATAAGAATAAAGATATTTGGCACCAACTTTCAACGGTAAATAATCACAAATTGGATTAAGCACTATTATTGTCCCGGTGGCATTCACTTTTCCATAACCTCCTGTTAAGGGGATTATATAATTAAAGGTGCCACTTACTGTCGGTGTACCGCTGATTGTTATCACATTGGGAGCCCAACTAGCTGTTAATCCAGCTGGTAATCCAATTGCTGTCCCTATTCCGGTTGCCCCTGTTGTGGTAAAGTAAATGGCTGATAAGGTTGTATTTACATCCAGTGTAGGTATTGACGAGGCGGCACTCACCGTATTAGCAGGTGTTCCATTAGCCGGTGTAACGATTGCTTTGTGGCAGGAACTGAAATAGCATAATGCCACAAATATTAAAACGGATTTTAAGACGATTGGCTTCATTCTTTGAAAATTTAATTTATCAAACCAATTTCATTATAAGAAATCCAAAACAAATGTTCTTCAGGTTTTAAAATGCCTATATCAGTCCGTTTCATAGTTTCTGGTGGTATCAGTAAAAAATACTGTTTATAATAATTACTTCAAATCTATCACCCGAAATTCATTCAATATACCATCTTCAAAATAAGAATTAAAGATAAGAACAAGAATTAGTTTTATCAAGTTTTAAATCAAAATATTTTAGGAGGTATATTGAGGATGAACCTATTCTGTTCTTCAAAGTTAAATTGATTCATAAGAACAATTCCTTGTTTTTGACGGTGAGGTCGGTTAAAATAGTCTGTTCCCGGAAAAGGGAAGGAAGGTGTTTACGAGAAGGTAATCGTGATATTCTATTCTACAGCAGCAATATAACCAGTCATTCCTTTTTCCTAAACGCTTTTGTATTAGATATCAATCTCGCACAATTGTGAACAGTTAAAATATCGACGCGTGATTCATCAATAATCTGATATACGATCCGATAATCACCTTTAATAATTTGTCTAATTGATTCATTTTCGAAATCAGGAGATTTAACTCCTACAAAAGGATAACTCTCCAAAATATCTACGGATTCAAAAAGCCGGACAACTGTTATCTCAGCATAACGCAGAGAATCCTTGGCAATGTAATCACCAATATCATTTAAATCCTGCAATGCAGAATCTGTCCAAATTATTTAAACCATTTGCTCAACTTTTCTTTGGCTTGTTGTTTTGTGTTGATTCGACCATTGGCTGAATCATCTAATCCCTTCTGTACCTTTTCTAAAAAGATGACCTGATCAATTACCTGATCGATTGTCAAATTCTCAGGCAATTTATTAAGCGTTTCTATCAATAGAGTCTTGGATATCATTGCATCTAATTTTTCGTAAATATAGAAAAATGATAAGACAAATCCAGAATATTAAGCGCTGTCTTCAATTCAAAACAATTGCATCAACGGGATCGAGTGGTGCAATTGGATAATGTGTCATCTCGTAGGATTCAACTAAGGTACAAAGTAAATCCAGTTCGTCACCTTCGGGTGTATCTCTCTTTGAACCCCATAGCTCCTCTATCCTATGAAGAGATTCCTGATAGTCTTGTTCTGTTTTTATTGCAATTATTCTCATGTCACAAAGATAGAATAAGAGACATTTCTTACCCAAATGGGGGGTTAATTATTCAGCCAATAATTTTCTGCAGCTTTCGCATGTCGTTGAGTCATTAATTCCCTTAAATCCAAATCCATTCCATTGATAAACAGCAACACGCATATTTGTGGCTGTTGAATCGGGTTTAATGAAAGAATCGCCACTGTGTAAGGCACACAACAGATTGCCATTGTAAGGAGAAATCACTGCATCCAATAATGGCCATGCCAAAGCTGATCCACGCCATTTTGCAAACAATCCTTTATCGTCAACATCATATACATAAGGTCGCAAACCTATTTCTCTATCTAAGTTTGAATAGTGCTTTTCGAGTGCAAACAGGTATTCATGCTCACCATCGAGTTTAGAGGAGGTAAGCGTTTTAACCGACATAGGATGTGTGCTCCAAACCTTTTCCCCTTTTTGATAAGCTTCAAGTATTAATTTAGGCTGTCCATTCACCAAAACAGATATTGGTTTCAATGTATAGTTATTTACGGATAAAGTATTCTTTCTTAACGGTAAAGGCATTAACTCATAATGTAAAGTATCACCCGTTTCGGGATAAAAAGAGTTGCGTTTGGTGTGGGTCATGATTCCTTTGCACTGGTATTGTCCATTTTGAATCGTAATATCGACCATTAACCCCTCTTTTGTTTGCGGATATTTCTGATCGAATAAATGGTTCCCCAACGAAAAGAAAACAGGTTTCCCATCAATCATTTCTGGTTTTTGAATAACATGAGGATGGCTCCCAATAATTAAATCGGCGCCATTTTTAACCAACCATCTTGCCGTTTCGTGTTGAGTTTTGTTCGGCCATTCCAATAATTCACTTCCCCAATGAATGGAGACAATTACAATATTTGCCAGGCTGCATGCTAACCTCAGCTTCTGCTTAATTTCGATGGAAGGTATTTGATTTGCTGAAAGGTCATGACCAGGGATCATATTGATCGTCACCAATGCAATCACAACATCTTTCACAGTGAAAAACTGAGGTGAATTTTCGAGATAAACGGGAGTAATATCACAATGACGCAATGCATCAATTGTTTTCCTTTTGCCTATTTCACCTAAATCGAAGCTATGATTATTTTCACATGTGATGACATTAGATCCTGCATCTTTAAGCAATTGAATATGGGTGCTGTCAATATCAAAAACCGGAGAATCACTTTTAGAAGAATATTGATCACCCTGATTGCCAACTGCTCCTTCCAGATTACCAATTACAAGATCGGCAGATTTGAAAAATGGTTTTAACGCCTCAAAAGGAGAAGAATTACGGGTTTGAAATTCTGTTCTTACATTGCGCGATAGCAAAATATCACCCACAAATAAAACCCTTATTTTTGATTCCTGCGCAATGCCACATTGAGTGATCAGTAAAAAAACCAATATTAGTAGGAAGTATCTGGGCTTCCTGATGCACTCTTGTAAGTGACAAACGGTTTTATCCATGGTAATATTTCCTGCGTTTTTACTTTTTCGCGCCATTCCTGATCATTTAAACTTTTCTCCGACGAGAATTCGTAATAGGAATAGATGGATCCTTTCACGATCTGATGTCTTCCAAAAAATGGAACTGTATAATTCCATTCCATCGTATTTCCAACAGCTGACATCAGGTAGGGTATGTTATAAACCATATTCCCACCTGCCACATCAGCAATCTTCGCTATTGGATCAGGATTTGAAAGCGCGTAATCTTTGTTTGAAAGACTATTGAAAACAAGAAACAAATGTTCGGCAGTGCCGGCGACATAAAGTATTTTTTCATTCTCTTCGTTGGTAAGCAATTCGCCTCTTCGCTCTTTTTCAGCCATTTTTTGAAATGATCTTGCTTCACTTGCTGCATCTCTTAATCTTTCAATGATGCCATCGTACAATGAACGATTTTCATTATCGGATGTTCCTTCCTTTATATCACCTGATTTAGCGGTTCCTTTTGATACATGCTTGATCGTTGTTTCGAACAAATTGGCAATTGTTGCAAATGTATCAGGATCGGGTTCCACATATCCTCTTGGAGCCCTCATTAAGATTTCTTCGAACCCTCCTTCACCACATTCGGCACTTGTCCTTTCATTCACAAGGATGGTGGCATGTCGTAGTGTAGCCCAGGTAGCAAAACCTGTTTGCAAACGCTTTGTCTGCCAGATCGCACGATCAGCAATGCCATTAGTAGAATTCAACGAGTCGGCCCATTGTACAGCTATCGAATTAATCCATTGATTGTAGATGGTATTCGTCTGTTTTTTGCTATTCTCCCTGAAATTGGATTTCAAATTATCGATAACCCTTCGCAAATTCGGAAATTTTTTATAGTCTGATTCCAAAAGTTTCTCAGCAAAGCCATTCCCCAAAGCAGCAGCGAGATCAATACCTGAAGGTAGAAGTCGTCCCTCCATCCGAAGTTCGGGTGCTATATAGGGATGATAGACGGTTGAATACAAAACTTCGTTATCGAATCCCCACGACAAAGGAAATATTACTGGTTCTTTTCCTGGATATTTACAATATTCCGGAATCTCACTTTTAATACCTCCCCAAACCAACTGAGACCTTGATGGTGATATAAATCCCGAATAACTTTCAATCCACTTTTCTGCATAAGTTCTGATTTCTTTGGGTAATAAGTTTAATTCATTTAAAGTTTCCGGCTTCGACTGAAAGATGGTATTAAAATAACGAAAAGCTTTGAAGTAGTTACTCATCTCTTTCGTTGAAGTATAATGTCCTCTTGGTTTTAAATCAGAATACTGATAATCCTTTCCAATTATTTCGGAAAATGAATCCTGCTCTTTAAGGATTCTTTTTACTTCAGGATTTTGGATATTGCCGGCGTTGAGATCTTTGAGGGTTGAGAAAACAGGAGCCCAAACTGAATTTTGATTTTTGGTGTATTTATCGGCTTCCAGAATAAACTTCCAGAAATTTGGAATGGCCTCATCCCGTTCTTTTACAATGAATAATCCCTGGTAAGCCGAACCAAATAGTTCCCAAACGATATCCGTCGTAACCAAATATGGCCGGGTAGGAGTAGTTCTGTCGTAACTACCGCAATAATAGTTTTCGGTTTCATACAACTTATACATCTGATCGTCATGATTTGGGCGGAACAATCCGAAGTATTTTTGAAATAAGTTGATTTCTTCCTCCGTATTCGAATACATCCAGGCATTAACAACATCAGCCAATGGCATTTCAATTGGAAGATAGTTTAACGCATAATACCCATTAGCAATTGTCAAACCTACGACTCCTTTTCCATCGGGAACAGATGATGGTGTTGAGATGAAATGGTATTCGGGTAATTGAATTTCCTCCTTTTTAGTCGCAATCTTGTAAATGCCCAATCCCGGTTGATCTTTTCGCCAATGAAGTAATCCTAATCCATTTGGTGTTGGCGTAACAGACCCTCCGCCTTTTATTTCTGCTCCGATAGTTTTAATATTTCCCCAATATTTGGAGTCATACATGGCAACAAAGAAATTATTGCTCTTATCTTCCCATATCAGTTGGTGACCGGCTGGATGAAAAGCAATTGGTAATGCCCATTCAGCTGCCATATCACTTGGTTGAGCACCGACATCTTCATATTTTGTAGCTGTTTTAGGCGGGCCTATCACCTGATAAAAGCGTTTGCCAAATTCGGTAATAGATGCAATCCGGTAAGTTTTATCTCCATTATCCATTCCAAAAAATATCCGGTAGGAATAATATTCTGCTTTGATATTATAATCCGAATTAATAATAAAAGGACGCGGACAAACAACTAGTCTTCGTAATTGGTTGGGAGATGAAAAAATACATTTTGCATTCCAACTTTTATTGTCTTTTTCAATTCTGAGGATCTGGTAAATTTCATTCTTCTCTCCCATTACAAAAAGAACCTTTGCATTCGGATGCCAGGTAATTGCTTTTGCTTTTAATCCGTCGGGTAACTGAAGGCTATCAGCAATATTGGTTTCTCCAATTTTCCAAAACTTTATTTGATACCTTTCATCGCTTCCCTTGATAATGGCTGCCACAATAATACCTGCAGGCGAAACGTCGTAATCAATTACTCTATCCGAAATGGCAAATGTAAATTGACAGGCATTTTTTGGAGAAGGCATAATGGTTAACTCCGGAATATCAAATACTCCGTTAACTATGCTGATGGAATCGTTGTTTGATTGTTCAATTATATAAGAACCTGGCTGTTTGCCTATTGATTGATTAGAGCACAAAGTTAATATTAGGCTTATGCTGACAAGAATTTTAAAAAAGAAATCAAACTGAATATTAATCCTTTTTAATGAATCCACTTTATTTTGCATTGATACCCATTTTAATCAGTTTGTGAAATGAAGATCATAAAAATAACCATTAACTTTTATATGCTATTATGAATGACAAAAAAAGTTCATTTTTGATTAACTCTCTTTAGAACCTTTCCAAATCTGCACTAAAACTGGTAAGCAATTGCGTTCATTCAGCTACAGCGGTTCCTGTTTTATTGATTTGCTCAATGAACAAGAAAACCAATTTAAACCCATATTTAGCAATGAAAAAAAATTGATGTTGCATTCTAAATCAATCGATAAATTGTCACAAAATTTAAATTTTGTCCTGCTAAGTGCGGGATTCACCCATTACCTAAAAGGTAATTCAAAACTATCACCTTCGTAGTTTGTGTAATATTGCTGTAATCTTTGTGTAATGTATCTGTAATATTTAATACAGAAACCTTATAGCACCTTTACACATAACTTACTTAATTAACGGAGAAGGTCCGGAATTAGGAAAAGGAACTTAATAACCAACATTTGATCCTTGCAATTACTGATAACAACTCTTTTGGCACATTTACCCCAAATTAAGACGAATGGAACATTAACAATTTGAGGTTGAAAATGCTAAAAAACCGAACACTATGCTTACTCTGACAAGCAAAAATATAAACCTATATGAGATTGATTTGTTATGCTAATACTTATTGATTTTAATAGGGTGAAGAGGCAACGAAAGCCATTAATCATCCGTCTAATATTTAGAATAAATATTTTGACGTTGAAAAAGTGAAAATTGAATCTGCAATATTTGGTTATATGTTTAAAATTCTTCTTCTGTTCTTCATTTTGCTTTGTTCCTTTTTAACTGCCAAATCGCAAATATCAGTGAATGGAATACCAGAAAGTTTCTCTTTAAAGACAAAAAAGGCCGTCGTTATTCCATATAAAGTTCTGAACAGCATCGATACAACCCAGCTTTTAAATGATGATAAAAAGTATGGTAATCCCAACAGATGTGGTGTTGTTCAACAAATTGAAATTGATATCAAGTCAGAGGGAATTAAAACCGAAATAGCTGAAAAAGGGTACATCTGGCAATACCAGATCAATTCGTTGCAAGCTTATTCTCTCGGCATAAGCTTTGGAAAATTTCTACTTCCCGAGGGTTCAAGTGTTTTCATTTATGACGAAACTCATTCTCACCTTTTAGGTGCATTTACAAGCATTAATAACAATACTATCAATCAACTGACTATTGCAGATTTTGGTAGCCAAAATGCAATTATTGAATATTTCGAGCCCTACAATCCAACATTTTCGGGACAGCTTGCAATTACCTCCATATCTCAGACTTATAAAAATCTCCTGAAAGCAGGTATTGCCAGGGTTGGAATTAATTGTCCCGAAGGAGCTGATTGGCAGGACGCAAAACATGCGGTGTGCCGAATAACTTTTCATGATACTCAATATTCCTATTATTGCACAGGATTTTTGGTGAACAATGTGAGAGAAGATGGTACACCTTACTTTCAAACAGCTAACCATTGTATTAGTACGAGTAGCGAAGCCGCAACGTTGGTTGCCTATTTCAATTACGAAAATAGTACCTGCACAAGCTCAGATGCAAATTCAACCCAAACACTATCGGGCGCAACATTAAAGGCTACAAATAATTACTCCGATTTCACTTTATTATTGCTCAACGAATATCCGCCAACAACGTATCTTCCTTATTATGCCGGCTGGGATGCAAGTTCACGAAGTCCGCTAAAAGGTACTGGCATCCATCATCCAGCCGGGACTGCAAAATGTATTGCTCTTGACTACAATGCACCAACAGTCAATACAAGCTCTTTGCAATGGACAGATGGAAGCAATGTTGTACTGTCAACATCTTCTGTAAATACCCATTGGAATGCTATATTTGATATCGGAGCCACAGAAGGCGGATCATCAGGGTCGCCTCTTTTCGACGACAATAAGCGTGCAATTGGACAGTTACATGGAGGATCGAATACCGATAATTTTTATGGCAAATTCTCACTTTCATGGAATCATAGCACATTAAGTTCAGCCCAGTTAAAATCGTGGCTCGATCCGGACAATACAGGCACTTTATATCTTGATGGTATTTACAGTACCATTAAACCCCAGGCATCTTTCTCCACCAATCTGACCAATATTTGTCAGGGTTCTGTAATAAATTTTTCCGACAACAGTAAGTATAATCCTACTTCCTGGAATTGGGATATTCAGCCATCATCATTTTCGTTTGCAGACGGGACAACCAGGAACTTCCAAAATCCCAGGATAATATTCAATGCTGCTGGCAATTATACAGTAACACTTAGTGTGACAAATGCCAATGGTACCGACAAGCTTATTAAAACAGATTTTATTCATGTGGGGAATCTGCAGGTAAAACTTTCGGGTATAACAGCCGATAGCATCGTTTGCGGATGCAATCTGATCAACTTCCCTTTGGCTGCTTCGGGCGCCCCAAATTATACATTCAGTATTGAACGGGCTGATAAAATTAATTATAAAATTGCATCGGATAGTATTTACCTTTCATTAATCGCGACAGAAAAGAAAAATGGTTCTTTCAATTCATGGATCAAGTTGACGGGAACACAAGGTACATGTTCGACAACTGATAGTTTAAATCTGAAAGTTTCTATGCCTGTTAACGATGATATTGTCAACGCAGTCCGTCTGCACCCAGGAAGGAACCCTGCTTATTCAAATTTTTGCGCATCGGTAGAAACCGGTGAAGCTGCCTCATTTTCAACAGCTTTAAAGAATACAATTTGGTTTAAATTCCAGGCACCATCAAGCGGGATAATCAACATCGATACGCATGGACTCAATAATCGAATTGCTGTGTATGATGCGAGTTCATATTCAAATTTAGTATCTGGGAATTCTTCTACCTATAAATTAACGGCATCGAATGTGGGTCGATCATCGTCTGACAAGACATCGCTAATCAGTAACCTCTCTGTCGATCCATACAAAATCTATTGGTTACAGGTCGACGGATCGGGCGGGGCTACTGGCAGCTGTGTAGTCGATTTATTAAGTAATAGTCTTGAAATATTTCCTAACCCATCATCCGGCGACATCAATTTCATTGTATCGGATGTTAATGATGGCAATGCCAACGTAGAGATTGTGTCGCTATTAGGACAAGTTATCTATTCGAATGTTTTTAACGTAACGAAAGAAAATAACACATTTAGATTTAACATGTCATCGTATTCGGCAGGACTTTATTTCTTCGTTGTAAGAATTAATGGAATTACTATGAAAACAAAGCTAATTCTTAAGTAATTGCAGATAAATCAAATTTGTATTGAATTTCAAGATATTCAAAATATAGAAGCTTGTGTCTCAGTTGTAAACAGTTCCAGAAACTTCATTCCCATGTTAGAGTTCCCTTTTTTATTAAGACGCGGACTCCAAACAGCGATGCAATATTTATTCGGATGAATTGCAACGATTCCACCCCCAACACCACTTTTCCCCGGCAAACCCACCTTAAATGAAAACTCTCCAGCTTCATCATAAAATCCGCACAATTGCATGATCGCATTAACGCGCTTTGATTTACTTACGCTCAAAATGATTTCATTTGTATACGGGCATACCCCATAAGCAGCAAGAAAAAGGAATGTTCGGGTAAGTTCTTTGCAGGTCATTTCAATAGAGCAAAGATTAAAGTAGAAATCCAGAACAACGTCGATGTCATTTTTAATATTGCCAAATGATTTAATAAGATTGATCAAGGCTGCATTTTTGTAGCCGGCCAATTTCTCCGAATTGGCAATTCTCGGACAATAATTAATGTCAGGATTATCAGAAACCTTTCTGACAAATTGAATAAAATCAGTTTTGGGGTTTTCAAGCTTACTTACAAGAATATCGCAAATAACCATTGCACCTGCATTGATGAGTGGATTTCGAGGAATTCCTAAATCATATTCCAACTGAACAAGCGAATTAAACGGTGTGCCTGAAGGCTCCACACCTACTCTATCCCATAATTTTTCATCTTCGAGTTTATAAGCCAGCACCAAAGCTAAAACTTTGGCAATACTTTGAATTGAGAATCTTTCGTCTGAATCACCAAAATCAAAATGTTCATCCTCAATCGTGGTAAGGTGAGCACCAAACTTTTCGGGATTCACGTCTCTTAGTTCCGGAATATACGAAGCCACCTTTCCCTGATTATTTGATATTTCTAACTGATTGTAAATCTTATAAAATATTTCTCCGTAATTCATATGTTTAGTCAAAGTTGAATTGCCCGCTGAAACTCAAAGGTAACTACTTTTAAGTTGTTTAAACAAATCCTGCTAAAAATCAGGAATTTATTATGAGTTATTCGATGTTCTAAATTGCCGTTTTGATTATTCTCAACATCGTAACTTTCGTTAATTTATATTCCGAATAAATCAGCATGGCCCCACCTATCAAAGCGGTTGCTAAAATCATCAGTTTAGTTATTTCAAAATGAAGATTAAACATCATCTGCAGATCCTTTCCCACCCCCGTTCCAGCCAAAGCAATCCATCCCGAAAAGAAACAAATCAAAGTCATAATGAACGAAGTAAAAATGGAAACACGTTTTATTAGCTTTGATTGTTCAGGAGGAGGAATTTTCGAAAAATTTATCTTTCTCCCGAAATAATATCCAGCCACACATCCCCAAAGTAAGTTAAAAACCGGGAATCCCATAAAGATGCCATACATCCAAATATTATAAATGAGATAAATCCCAGCAATCAACCATATCGGCAGTTCAAACCGACGGGTAATCAAGGTTTTTAAAAAGAGTAGGTCTGTAGTGAATCCAAGAATAAGTCCGGTTATAACATAAGCCAATACGTAATTTTCATTCCTATCAAAATAGAACCATATTGAGAAACTTGCCAAAAAGAAAAATAAAGGGAATACGCATCCTAACAATATACCAATGATTACTTTATCATATTTCAGCATAAGGTCATACTTATTTCAGCTTCAATTTAATTTCGATCAGCTTTATCACACTCTCAACATCTTCGGCATCACACATTTTAATAGTAAGGCTACGTCCAAAATTGTTACTTATGGTATTAATAAATTCATTTTTAATCTTTTCAGGCAGATCACTTTGCTCAATAAGGGGAACTGCTTTATCTGCCAGATAAAAACTAACTCTAAAAGTACCATCTAAAACCCCAATCCAGAATATAGTTTTTTTCTTCTTTAAAGTTCTGAAGAGCCAACCTTTTCCGTCATCGTAGAACCTCCACACTTCCGAAATATCAGAATGATTATCATGTAGATAACTAATAATTCTTTGCCAAAAGAACCGTTTATCGCCAATTATTGTAAAGATTAGTTCATCGGTTGGCTTTGTAAACCGGTCAGTTAATACAATTGAATCCATAATTTAATGATCTAATACTCGATTGATATGATGGGATTACTTTCCAGTCATTCCCTGTTTTATCACAGACTAACGAAAAGAAGAAATTCACTATAAAGATGTTACAATTAAAAATTTCGACATTTGCTTTTCCAAAGGCGATAATTAATACATAGCATACAAAACGTTCTGTAATTTTCTCCTTCCAAATTGCCATAATGCTTTTGGCAATGCCTTTAGACTTTGATTTCAAATTATTGATTAATGAATCGTAATACACAAAAGGGTTGCCATCCGATATAAAACCGGCCTTAAATTGATCAAAAATGCTTTTACTAAATTGATAAAACCCAAGATGCCTTGAGGGTATTATATTGTGAAGAAACAAAGAATTGACTTGTACTTCGATCTTTGCTTTTTGATGATTTGAAATGGCTTGTCCTTTTGAATGCTTTACGAATCCAATAAAAATGAAGAATAAGATGTAAAGTCTACTGATCATAACCACATGTATTAAAGTGGATAAATAACAGCTAACTTATTATGATGTTAAGTAATTTGCGTTTGCAAATTAATCACTTTCAAATTATAAAACAAGAGTTTTTCAAATCGTTTCGATTATTATATGCAAATGCTGTTGAATAATCAACTTGATGAAAATAACAAACGATGCACAGCAGTAGAAAATGCAGCGCACCGTTTGAGGATGGTTATTTGATAAACAATTAGTTCAATTATCTCCTTTTATCGGAATCACTATTTCGACCACGATCTTTTTTTTCATTATCGCGTTTATTGCTTTTTTTTTCTTCACCACGTCTGTTATAACTTTTATCACCCTGTCTGTCATTTTTATCGATTACACTGCCTCGTCCTCTGTTAACCTGATTGCTTGCGCGATAAGATCTTATATTTTCGTCTCCTCTCCTTGGCCGCTCACCAATTGTTCTTTGAGATGGCCCGCGATATCGTTTTGGATAAAGGACTCTATACTCACGATGTTTATAATATGGAGCCTCACCACGATAATCCTTCATAATGACCTTGTATCCATCATACAAATCATAGTTTTTGTATCGGCTTGGGAGATATGACCTGCGAACCCATGATCTCCCTTCAAAATATACGAACATAGAAGTTTGAACATCATAATAAGCTTCTACATCAGGCAGATAATAATACCTCACATCGGTATAACCAACTGGACCCCAAGGAGGAGGAGAACCAATATTTAAATGTACTGAAATCTGCGCCTGCGCTGCATCTGCAAAAAACAACACCATACCAAGTATTACTAATTTTAAAGTTTTCATCCTATTAATATTTACAAATTGTATTAATTTCGAAAGGACAAAGGTACAATCTTAATAATTCTGTACGATCCGCGATAACCATGATTTTCGCTTTACATATGTTAATATTTTACAAATTTGAGAAATTCCCTTCTATGGAATATTCAATTTACGAAGCGAATTAAATAGAAGAATAAGCGGTGAAGAATTTTTTATCGGCTTATAAAAAATTGTTGAAAATAGTTTTCCAGTTGATCCACATCAGTTTTTGTCGAGCGATAAGCAATGTATAGATCTGGTCGAACAAGGTACCATCCGTTTTTTGCAATACCAAATCGCTTGAACAGATCGTTTGTTCCGGTTGAATATTTAATTGTTTCAATTGTGAGCAGGTGAGCAAATTTCTTCGCAGCTTCGATTATTGTAACTGAGGAATCTTGCTTTGAAAAAATGAAAAGTTGAAAATTAGCTCCATTTACTTTCTGATGAATGTTATATTTTATACCATTCACCTGATAATGAACATACGGCAAACGCTCTCCTGGTTTGGGCGCATTATTTGGGAAATTACCCAATGACGAGCTTTGCGATAAAGTATTTTTCCGATAATGAATGCCGATTTCAGATATTCTACGAAAGAAAAAATGGCGGATAGACTGTTGTTTTATAAGTGTTGGCAAAATCAATTGTAGTATGCATGGAAGAACATGAACGCGGAAAAGCTTTGCAAAGAAGTTTCTGCTTGTGACAAGCGTAAATGCATGTTCAGTACCGCTCACTACATTTTTTGCAACAACAATTCTTTCAGAAGAATAAGTATTAAGAAGCGATTCTTTTGCTTTTTCGTGCATGACCATTTCGAGTTTCCATGCCAGGTTGTACGAATCTTGTAATCCTGTATTCATTCCTTGTGCACCAACAGGACTATGAATGTGTGCTGCGTCGCCAACAAGAAAACAACGATTTTGCTGAAATGACAAAGCATAACGCTCATTTACATGAAATACTGAAAACCAATCAGGATCAGATATTTTAATTTCCATGTGGGCTTTATCTGCCAAATTGTATCTAACATCATTAAAAGCAAGCGGATCTTTAGCATCTAAATCACTCGAAATTGCACCATCAATTCGCCATCCTCCTCCAGGCAACGGAAAAAATCCTGCCGTAGTTTCATCCGAAAAGGAGAAACACAACTGATCGGGCAGTAAATCTACATTGGCCTTGCAATCACATACAAATAAAGAGTTAGGATATGTTTTTCCGATAAAAGGAATTTGTAATTGTTTCCGGATCATACTTCGGGCACCATCCGCGGCGATTAAATATTTTGAAGTAACGGTATCCTCTTGCCCATTAGGAAGTTTTAAAATAGAAGTGACATGATGATCATCTTGTGAGAATCGATCCAATTCTGTCACCCTTTCAATAGAACAACCTAAATTATTGATAAAATCTGTGAGTAACTGTTCTGTTTTAGATTGTTCCAACAAAAGTAAATATGGGAACTGGGTAAGTCCTTTCCCAAGATCTTTCACAGGAATAGAAAATGATTTTTTTCCGTTGAAAATGAGTCTTATTTCATTGGCAATAATTCCACTTTGAATAGCGCTTTGGGCAATTCCCATTTGTTGAAAAATCTCTAAGCTTCGTGCCTGAACAATCAGGGCTCCCGAATAATTTGTCCGTTGATCTTTTTTATCAATTATACGAAAGGAGATATTGCGAAGCGCCAACTGACAAGCCATCATCAAACCTACCGGTCCGGCACCAACGATCAGGACATCAATATTATTGCTTTTTGATTGCATCTATATTACTTTATCGTTTAAATTTAGACCTGAAAGATTTCGAAAGCCTTGCAAGTTTATCAATCAAAACTATATCCTACAACTAAATACCTGAATGCCCATTTCCAGCCAATAGAATAGTGAATTATTTCCGCTTTATGAAGTAAATCGTTTAATTCATTCAATTTAAATGCCCTTAAAACAGATATTGGACCATCGTTTTTTGATAATTCAGTTCCATTCAGCAAATGGGTTATTAGATAAACGCCATAATAAGCAACCCAATGTCGATGTAAATCATTGATCACAAACCCGGTCTTTGCATAGTTTTTAAAATAGCTGAATAATTCTGATAGTTCATCATCCTTTAAATGATGGCAAAACAAGGAACAATGAATTACATCAATTGAAACACCTGTTTTTAAATAATCGCGGTAATCACTTATAATCCCTCCAATTTCAGGGTAATCCTTGCAATAGTCATTCATGTATTCGATTACATCGGGATTCATATCCACACCTGTTAACCTCACCTTGTAACCTCCCTTTATAGCCCAATCGGCAATAACCCTCATCAAATCGCCACTACCACAGCCAAGATCCACAATATGATATACTTTATTCTTATCAATAATGAGCTTTTTAATTCCATTCAACGAAATAGAATGTCCGCCCATTGTACGGTTGATAAAATCGAGTTCCTTTAAGTTCTGGAATAACGAATCTTTGGGAATATTGGGTGCATCCAATAACTCGGACTCGTAAGAACGGTGTTTAAATTTATTCAGCATATGTAAATAAGGCTGTTTCTATACTTAAGCCGGGTCCAAAACCAATGGAAAATATATTTTCATCAGGCTTAAGACCTGCCTGTATAATTTCATTCAAGACGAACAGAATTGTTGGTGATGACATATTTCCATATTCATCCAATACTTTGTAAGAATACTTCAAATCCGCATCATTCATTTGCAATTGCTTTTTTATTACATCGAGTATCTTTTTCCCTCCGGGATGTATTGCCCATTTATCTATCCTTTCAGATGTAATATTGAATTTTTTACTTGCCCTTGAAACAATATTGCTCACTTCATCACCAATAAAATCAGGAACTTTTGCATCCAAAATCATTTCAAAATTAAGAGGGGTAATGTTCCATCCCATCAGATCAGTTCCTTTGCTGAGAAGCAATGAGTAGAAGCCATTCATCGTTATCCCATGTTGATGGTTCTGTTTGGCTTTGGAATCAGAAACGACCACAACAGCTGCAGCCCCATCGCCAAAAATAGTATTCGACAACAAATTATCGTGATTATTCTTAGGCTGAAAATGCAATGTACATAACTCCACACAAACAATCAGCACCTTTGCATTCTCGTCGGTTTTGGCAATCATATCGCCCAACTTTAATGCATGAAATGCAGCATTACATCCCATAAAGTTAACCGAAGTATGAAAGATGTCAATGGGCAAATTCAATTGATGAATTAAAACAGAATCCATACCGGGCGCATAAATCCCTGTACAAGTAACGGTAATTAAATGGGTGATCCCAAATTCAGTAATTGTGGTATTCAATTTAGCCAAAGAATTATGAATGGCTTCAATTGCTAACACTACAGCATTGTCTTTGAATACATTCAACCTCTCCTCAACATTTGGAGTCGATTGATTCTCCTTAAAAAGCTTGTTCCCGGGTTTGATATTATTAAAATCTGAAACAGAAGAGTAGCGTGTGCTGATACCGCTCTGGTGGAACAATATCTTTAGTTTACGCGAAGCTGTCTCATCGTGATAAGCCTCAATCATATAATCAAGGATTGCACTTTGTTTGGTGCCATATTGGGGTACTGCTGTTCCAATAGAAATTATTTTGCTCATCGTTAAAACCAGGTATAATGATTATTCAAAATCAATAAGAAAAAATACAAATTCATACTGGTAGAAGTTAAAAGATTCATGGCCATTGTGTTTTCAAAATTTGCATTTATCGTATCCTTACGGACCTTGTCAAACCAAATCCATAATTTTATAACAACGGGTAGCATAATCAGCAGGAACAATACCAAGGCGATTTGCTGATGCTTTAGATTGAAATAGTAAAATAAGAAAACAGTTGCTATTGAGAATAATACGGAAGAAAACAGAAAGGTGCCAATGTATCCCAATTTGTAGCTGATACTGATTACTCCATCTTTTTTATCTGCTTCGTGCTGATAAATCTGAGTCAACGGATAAATGCTGCCAATAAAAAAGCTGGCAACGCTCATACAAATGATTCTATTGGGAGTAAAGAAATCTGCAAAAGTAAAAGTAGAAATTGCGGAGGTAGCCATCAAATAGACAAATGCTCCCTGAAAAATAAATACGGTTAAAAACCCGAGAATTGCATATTTCTTTAATCGTATTTTCCGGTAACTATAAGCCCTAGATACAAGTACAAATATAAAAACAAACAACGAAAAATATAGCGACACAATAAGACCACACAAGACACCTGCAATATCTAAAAGCAGTGTTACGTAATATAAATTCCTGGTGACTTTAGGAGGGTATTTTAAACCTCCAATACTTGTTTCATCCCGATCCTGATAGCTGTTGTACCCATTGCTTGAAGGGAAAATAAACAAATGTAAGATCACAAATGCAACAAAGGTTGTTCGCCAATTAACCGTATTTGCCTGACTTAATGCGAATAGAAATACGGGCATTAAAAAAAATGAAAATGGCAACCTTAAGTGCTTCACCGTACTTTTATCGAACAACGACAGGATGTACATGCTTTATTTAGTTTTATTGATAAACAAATTAAATTCGGTAATGTTTTGATGAAAAAAAAGCCATCGTCAATGACAATGGCTCTTGATATATTGAGTAGGATAATTCTATTTTATGAATAATTATTGGCAACAATCATTCTCAAAGAAATTGATTGTGACAAATTTAATTATCCGCGAATTACCCTTAAGAGAATTGCAACAATTGCAATAACGAGCAATATATGAATTACAGCACCTGCGCTAAACGCAAAAAATCCGATAGCCCAAAATATAATTAGAATTACTGCGATGAGATAAAGTAGACCGCCCATTTTGATTGTTACTAATTAATGAAATGCAAGACCAATTGTTGATACACCAGTAGAAAGGTCAAGGAATAATCCAACCTTGCGGCTTAAATGGTATTCAGTGCCTATATGTAAATCAAGGAATAAAGGATCAGCTGTTCGCAAATCATTATTACCTACATACCCATCATCCCATGAGGTTTTCACTACCGAAAATCCCAATGAACCTGCAAGATAAAAATCCCAGTCCGCACCTGCTCCCAACGCATCATCAAAATAATAAGTACCCTTTACACCTAATGGAATTACAGTCTCCCTATAACCATAGTTGCCATCATAATCGTGGTAAGTAACAAAAGTTGCAAAAGGTGCTAAAGTGAAATTATTGGCAACGCCAAATTCATAATTGATGCTAAATACTGGCAATGAATGTCCGTAATATCCATAATATCCACCGTATCCACCAACACCTAAACCTAAGTTTAATGTATTTCCATGCTCCTCCGAATAGCGGATGTGCTGTTGGGCTGATAAGTTAGTCCCTAATAATGTTAGCAGGAACAGTAAAGTAAAAGCTGTTGTTTTCATTATTTTTGAATTATATTTAGTTATTAAATATTTGTTTGATAATTGTAACTATTAATTTATTTCCTTTTATCGTCTCCACGGCCACGATCATTTTTATTATTCTTAGCATTATTACGCTTGACATTTTCATTACCGCGTCTGTCAAAACTCCTGTCACCACGTCTGTCATTTCTATCGATCACATTACCACGTCCTCTGTTAACCGGATTGCTTTGGCGAAAATCTCTGTTGTTATTGCCTCTGCCAGGTCGCTCTCCGATTGTTCTTTGAGCTGGTCCATGATATCCTCTTGCATATTTACTTCTATACTCTTTATGCATATAATAAGGAGTGTTGCCATGATAATCCCTCATTCCTACTTTGTATCCACTGTACAAATCATAGTTTCTGTATCGGCTGGGCAAATAAGATCTGTGAACCCAAGATCTGCCTTCATAGTAGATAAAATTGGAGTTTTGAACATCATAATAAGCTTCCACATCTGGTAGGTAATAATAACGGGTGTCATCATACCCAACAGGAGCCCACTGAGGTTGCACACCAAGATTAAGATGTACTGCAATCTGCGCTTGAGTTGAGCCTGCAAAAAACAGCACTATTCCTAAAGCAACTAATTTTAAAGCTTTCATTTTCTTAAAAATTTATATTAACTATTGTATTGCAAAGTTGAGCCATTACGCATTTAAAAGCATTACACAATTTCCTATAAGAGTTACATGATTCACACATTTGCGGTTGCCCGAAACACAAAATCACCCCGCTTATTGAAAAAAGCGAGGTGATATTCAATTTATTAGCTGATATAATCAAACATTACAGATAATAAATAACTAATATAATCTATTGATTCAATAGTTTAAACAACTCTTTCATATCAGGAGATAAGATAACCTCAGTTCTGCGGTTTCCGGCACGCCCTTCAGCTGTTTCATTTGATTGAACAGGGTGAAATTCGCCTCTGCCCGATGCTGTAATACGGCTCGAATCAAAGCCATTGTCCTTTGTAAGATAACGCACAATTGATATCGCCCTTGCGGTGCTTAGATCCCAATTGTCTTTAAATAACTGAGTTTTAATAGGGACATTATCCGTATGGCCTTCAATCATCACAGTGATATCCTTGGTGCTATTTAGAACCTTGGCAAGAGATTTAAGCGCTTCTTTACCTTTAGGATCGACTACATCACTTCCCGATTTGAACAACAATTTTTCTGCAAGCGAAACATAGACCATTCCATCTTTTGTATATACAGAAAGCTCATCAGTTTTATAATTCATTAAGGCATCTGCAATTGAATTTTTAAGCTTAGTCATTACATCTTTTTGTGACTGAATCATATCCTGAAGTTTTTTTAACCGCTTTGCCTGATCGGCAATAGTCATTTGCGATTCAGTGGAAAGCGCTTTCAAATCATTATTAACCAAAGCGTTTTCATTGAGCAAAGATGTTTTTTGATCATTAAGATCTTTGACCTTATCATTACAATCTTTTAATTGACCATGTGTTTTGGTGCTGTCGATCTGCAACATATTAACTTTGGCTTCCGAAGCTTTAAATTTCTTAGTTGCCACACAAGAGGTGAACAACATACTAATAACCAATGTCGAGAATGCTAAAAAATGAAACGTTTTTTTCATTGTGATTTTATAAGTGAATAATATCCTGCAAAGTTGAGACTCTTTGAAATGAAATGTGTTACACAACTTTTTAAATAAATTACATGATTCACACATTGGGAAATCAGGGTATGGAAAACAGAAGACTGAAGTTAGAAATCCGGAATTAACATTATTATTCGACAAACTCTGGATTTTGGATCTATAAATTCATTTAATTATCTGAATACTATAGGCATTGGGAATTATTTTTTGTCCATGTATATGCGCATAAACCTTTGTAAACTCAGCACCGAAATAGAGTATGATGGCGGAATAATAAACCCAGACAAGAATCAGAATAACAGAACCGGCCGCGCCATAAACAGACGCGATGTTATAGCTACCGAGATAAAACCCAATTACAAATTTACCAATCATGAAAAGAATGGCAGTGAAAGAGGCACCGATGATACAATCGCGCAATGCTATTTTGCCATCGGGCAATGTTTTAAATATTATCGTGAATAATAAGGTGATAATGATAAAAATAACGGCTGCATTGATGACATAAAATAAGAATATGGAATCCTTCGGAAAGATCACTGCCAACCTTTTGCTCAGCACATCAATTAAGGAATTTATAATAAGCCCGACTAATAATAAAAACCCAACAGAACCAATCATCGAGAACGACATCAAACGGTTATACAAATACTTTACGAAACCGCGTTTTGGCTTTGCCTTTATCCCCCAGATATAATTAATAGAGTCCTGTATTTCGGCGAACACACCCGATGCCCCAATTAATAATACGATGATTCCAAAAGTTTGAGCAAATGAATTACTATTCGAAAGTTCTACATTTTTGATTGTTTCCTGGATCTGTAAAGCTGCATCTTTTCCAACAAGATCGTTGATCTGACCAAAAATCTCTCCCCGCACCGCGTCGGCACCGAAGAATATTCCGCTTACGGACATGATGATAATTAACAATGGAGGCAAGGAGAATACTGTATAATACGACAACGCTGCACTAAGTTTGATGCCATTGTCATCTATAAATCCATTGAAGGTTTCTTTCAACAGATATCCAATTTTTTTTATTGCGGCAGGTATTTTCATCAGATACATCTGTTCATTTATTGATAGGCCACTGTCCCCGGTTTTCCGATTTCGAAATCACGGAAGCCAAAATCGGATGTTTGATAGGAATTTGTTTTAAAAATGTTCTGTCCATTACCTGGAATGATCGGATAAAAAGTAATCGATATTTGAAAGGCATTTAAAACTAAATTCTCGTTTTTAATTAATACACCTACTCCAATTTGGGAATATACTTTGCTGTTTCGAAAACCAGTTGAAGAATCACCAAGCATGCCAAGTGAATAGGTTATAAAAGGGCCAAAACGGAATCCAATAAAATTCCATGGAGCATATGATTGCGTTTGTACTGAAAACATAAGGCGGCGGGTGCCTGATAAACCTAAGCTGTTGAATCCATTCAAACCATAGCCTTCATTGATTGTCAAACTATCATATGAAAATCTGTTCAAGCCGATTGTTACCTGAGGTTTTACAAATTGACGGAATTTCCACTTCCCTATTTCCCTCAATCCCGTAAAATAAACGATGCCGACTGAAAGTACACCCTGCTCGGCCTTTGATCCACGAAAGAAAGTGCCATATTCACAACTTGAGGACAGATATCCCCATGAGAAATAATCACCGAAAGAAACCCGTGCTCCCAAATATAAACGTCCGGCATCATTTCGCACCTGGTAACCACCCGTCAGGCTGATCACCTTTCCAACTGGTACGTCCTCGGTAATTCCGTATTTAAAAACATACTTATCCTGGACATACCTTCGGGCAGAAATACCAATGCCCGCGAGATAAAAGTCTTCATCCGAAAACATATGCAACGGGTCGACCAGTTCAGTGGGTTTTTCGAGATATCGGATTCGCATAAAGCGGAGTGTTGATATTAAATTGGTGGTACGACCATATTCGGAGCTGTCTTTAAATATCCTGATGGCATTTCCAACCCAAAAATCATGAACATTAAACTTAAATCGTTGCGGCATAAAATGTAAATCGGTTGACCGAATAGAATCTGCATGAAATTGTTGGGTAAGATAGATGCCTGCAGCCCATTTTGCGAATGGTGAAAAGAAAGGACGGTCAATTGATAAACCTCTTGTGTAATTCTTTCCGCCCAAAATATCGAAGTGAACATTAGTACGGATATAAGTATTTCGGATATTCGGGATTGTATAATCAGTATTCAGGTAGTTATTGTGTTCCGTATAATCGCGGGTATAAACATTTTGAAAATCGTGACCCAGCCCTAAAAAATTTTTGTCGGCTAATTTAATTGTAATACTTGAAGTGGATGCTGAGCCTCCCGGAATAATGCTCCAAATATCCAACACCCGAATAAAAATATCCACAGAATCGGATTTATTAGCGGTGAATTTAACGTAAAATGAAACATCGCGAATATAATCTCTGGTACGGATCAATCGTTCAGACTCCCTGACAAGCAATGAATCGAAGACCTGGTTTTGACTAATCAGCAACAAGTTTCGGATAGCAATCGGTAATGATTTTATATGCAGGTTATTTCCTGTTTTTGTGACGAAATTTTGTGATGCCTCAATGGTGTCGCCTATTGAAAAGCCAAAAGGATCTAAAGTCTCAATGTTAATATGCCTAATTGTTTTACCTTCGAATGCACTATACGGTTTAATTATAGGACGCTTATGAACTTTCTTCGCAGATCTGCCAGCTCTCGCCGGTTGGAAGAACAGACCATACATTATCTGGGTAAACTTGCTTCGTTTCGAATAGTCTTCAATTTTCTTATAAACGATTGTTGAATCTTTGCTGGCTTTTGCTTTTTGAGCCATTGAAAAACCGCCTAAAAAAACAGAAAAGAATAAAAAGAGAATGACAATTCTGAGCCACTTTTCCATCTGTCCTTTTTATGAATTATGAAGTTGCTCTTGAAAGTCAGGAATATTTCGCTTTATCTCCAAAGAAATCATCGTTTCAAATTACCACTTTGAAATAAATGGAGCAAGAAAGCTGTTAAACTGATCAGGTTGTTCAAGATTTGACAGGTGACCTGCATTATTAATTTCATATAATTCTGAATTTACGATTTTCCGGTTTAAAAACTCTGACTGAGTCATTGGTGTGATATTATCTTCTCCACCACAAAGGATCAATACCGGAATAAGTATTTCATTCAATGACGAACACATATTGGGGCGTTGTGCAAGTGCTTTTAACGTTCCCATAATTGTAAAGGGTGATGTTGAAAGAATAACATTTTTTACTCTTTCAACCAGTGCTTTTTTATTATCCAGCGAATCGGGGGTAAATATATTTTTGACAAACGCCGCAGTAAACAGTGCTAATCCTTCGGATTGAATCTGATCGATTGTTTTATAACGTTTTGCTTTTCCTTCGGGCGTATCGGCTATGCATTGGGTATCGCTCAATATAATTGCCTCAAAACGGTCGGGATAACGATTAACTGCATTCAGTAAAATATAACCTCCCATCGATAAACCACAGGCAACCGCCTTTCGGATCTCCAATACATCCATCAATTCAATAAGATCGTCTGCAAATAGACTAATGCTAACGTTTTCTTTACCAGCAGTCGATTTCCCAAATCCACGAATATCGTAAGCAAGTACACGATGCGTGTGTTTTAGAAAATCCATCTGAGGGTGCCATGATGATTTGTCGAAAGGGAATCCATGAATGAAGATGACCGGAATATCGCTTTTCCCAAAATCATCACAACAAATTGTAACCCCTTTAAGGCTAATATGTATATCTTTCCCTTCTTGTTGAATCTTTTCCATAATGGCTGTCTTTTATTATTGGGTTACTTTTTCTTTTTATCTTCAGCTTTTTGTTCAGCTGCCTTTTGTTTCTTTTTAAAGTATCCACGGAAGAGGAAATTATGCTTGGCTGCTTCCATATTTTCGCCTAAACCTTTCGAACTCTTCTTAAGATTCACTATAGTCTGATTCAGGTTCTCTGCAATGGTTGTATCCTGGATTAATTTTCCCAGCGTCCCGTTTCCACCATTTATTTTAATCATTACTTCGGCAAGCTGTTGCGTTATAATTTCAACATTGCCGGCTGTAACTTTTATACTTGCCATTATTGCATCCGTTTCGACCGGTTCTTTAGAATTAAGCTGCTGACCTTCGACTGCCAATTGCGAATCGGCGCCTCCCTGTGTAATAATTAGAAGGCGGTCGCCAATTAGTCCTTCTGATCCGATTCCTACTTCACTATCTGTTTTAATAAATTGCTTAACTTCTTTCTTGATTGACATATCGACCCTAACAGTTGAATCATTAATGATCACGATATTGCCAACTGTACCAACATTAATTCCTGAGAAGCGAATATTATTACCGATTTGCAATCCACTAACATTTTTGAAAGTAGATGAAAGATTATAGACAGGATTAAAAAGGTTCTTTTGTTTCCCTATTATAAATACGGTCAGTATAAAGAGGGCCAATCCTCCTGCAACAAAGAGCCCTAACCGGATTTTAAATTTTTCTGTATGCGTATCCATTGTTTTTATTGAATTAATTATTTGAAGAATGATCTGATTAACACATCATCTGATTTTTCGAATGCTTCCAATTTTCCTTCTTTGTAAACTTCGCCATCCTGTAACATGATCACACGATTCGCAGTCATACGCGCGCATTCAATATCATGTGTAATGATGATCGAAGAGGTTTTATATTTCTTCTGAACATTGTTGATGAGCAAACTGATTTCATCAGAAGTTACGGGATCGAGTCCCGTAGTAGGTTCATCATATAACATGATCAACGGATCGACAACAATGGTACGTGCTAAACTGATACGCTTACGCATGCCTCCTGAAAGTTGCGAAGGCATTTTATTTAAGGCGTCGGATAAACCCACATTCTCTAAAACCTCTTCTATTTTTTCCTTTATTTCTTTTGGTGTAAGATTTCTCCTTATTCTTCGCAGCGGAAATTCTAAATTCTCTTTTACCGTCATTGAATCATACAATGCCCCACTTTGAAAAAGAAAGCCGATTTTTTTTCGTAGCTCACCTAAAGTTTCACGATCTAATGCACTTACATCTTCACTAAGCACATTAATTGATCCGCCACTATATTTCAATAGTCCAACAATACATTTTATCAATACCGATTTCCCGGAGCCTGATTTGCCCAGTACAACCAGGTTTTCACCATTATAAAGTTGTAATGTCACATCTTTTAATACTTCCTGTTTGCCAAAACTTATTTTGAGGCTATTGATTTCAATAACTTCTTTTTTGCTTTTTGTAGCAGTCGGAGATATTGTTGCTGTTTGAATATCAGTCATTTTTATTAACTTTAATCATCTTAATTATTAAAGCATATCGGTAATTTGTACGGCAATCACATCGACAATTAATACAAGCAGTGATGCTAATACAACTGCAGAATTTGCTGCTATACCTACACTTTCTGTTCCACGTCCGGCATTGTAACCTTTGTAGCATCCCACCAATCCTATCACTGCTCCGAAGAAAAATGATTTTACAACGGCGGGTAAAAAATCGACAAAATCAATGTGCCCAAATGCCTGTGCAAAAAATAATGATAAGGATACATCACCTTTGATATTTGCGCCTATCCAACTTCCAATTATACCAAGTGCATCGGCATATAAGATTAAAATTGGGATCATCAGCGTTGCCGCAAGTACCCTTGTGACGACTAAAAACCGCATTGGATTGGTGGATGATACTTCCATTGCCTCAATTTGTTCGGTTACTTTCATCGAACCCAATTCGGCACCCATTCCTGAACCTATCTTGCCGGCACAAATTAATGCTGTGATTACCGGACCCATTTCGCGGATCAATGATACTGCGACCATTCCAGGCAACATAGCATCGGCGCCAAATTTTGCAAGTGCGGGACGCGATTGAATTGTAAGTACAAGCCCCATTATGATTCCGGTGACCGAAACAAGTGGTAAGGTCTTATAACCTATTTGAAAGCACTGGCGAAAGAATTCTTTGAATTCGAAATCGCGTGAGAAGGTTTCTTTTATTGTATGTACGATAAACAATATAGCATCTGCAAACTCAGTTAAAAAGTTACCTGCTTCTTCTGTTTTGGTAATCGTTTTTTCGCTAATCTTAATCGTCCACTCCCGTGCCTTGTGAAGTTTAGGTGTAATTTTATTATCAGGAATTAATTTATTCATGTCGAACCTTTTTATTCAAAACTTGATGGCCTTAATTAAAAAAGGCACCGTTCAGCGAATGCCGTTAAACGATGACTTCTTAAAATAAATGGGTAATTAAAGCCCCTGGATTAATTTATGCAATTCTTCTTTTGTTTTACCAAGCTTGATTTGAAGTCTTCCGAACATTTCGTCCTTTTTACCTTCTTCAAACATCAGGTCATTGTCAGTTAAGACTGCAAATTGTTTTTTGAGCTTCCCTTTTTGCTCATTCCAGTTTCCTTTTAATTCTGTCGTATTCATTTTTTATGGTTCTAATTGTGAATAATTTCATTACAAAGGTGCACCTCAAACTGTTAAAAATCGTTACACAATTACTGTTAAGAGTTACATCATTCACACATTAAAAAGAAGGGCTGCCCAATTTTGTGGACAGCCCTTCTTGATAAAAAAGTAGCTAAATTAATTGACAGCTAAAGTGGCCGGAACAACATCAATGATAACCGTACGGTTATAAAAGCGTTCCTCAGGAAATTTATTGGCAAAAGGCGCTGTACCTTCTTCCTCACCATATGCTTTAACTTCGAACTTAACATCAGTTCTGCCTGCCTTTGCAAGTCCCTTTTCGATGATAGTCCTTACATCGTTGGCACGGGCCAGTGATAGTTTCATATTATTCGATTCGCCACCAATTATATCGGTATGACCTTTCAGAATAACCGTTCCTCCCATAGGGATTTTAGGTATTACGACATCCGTAAGGTATTTTTCGTAGATCGCGATGGCTTTAGAATTATTGAATTCATAAATAACACTGAATCTCAATATCTCTTCGGTGGAAGGTGGAGTCCAAAGAACCATATGTGAGGTTGTTTCTTTCCTTACAACTTTTCCACTCTTTGTCTGACCAATTAAAGTAACAGTATAGTCACCCTGAGGTTGATCACCCAAGATAGATTTGCCGGGGATACCTACTTTTTCTTCGGTATAAGGTCCAAAATTCTGAACTTTCCCTTTTGAATCAGTGATCTCCAATGACCAAGATGAATATGCTTCTGCTCCTCCGTTGACATTGAATGATACATAGCTATCAGCAGGGGCTTCAGCAATAATTGCAGGTGCATTAGGTCCACTTTGGAATTCCATTAATAATTCGGGTGAATTACTTTCGACAGATACGCGGCGATCTCCTTCACGAAGCAATGCCAGCTCAAGTGTACCTCCAGGATGTTCTGATGGAATTTTTGGTTTAAGACGACCTTCGGTTTCAATCCTTACTGGATCAATTCCAAATACATCTACAAGATAAGTCTTAATTGATACAGCCATTTCGGTACCATCTTTCTTTCCTTTTTCGGATGATCCAACCAACACAATAGTTGCAGATGGATTATTTTCCATTCGTTCGCCTAAGATGTTTATTACATTGTAATAGATTACCATTTGGCGTTGTGAACGACCTGATAATTCTTTAGGCACTGAAACTTCGAGCTGAGCTTCTTTAAAATCCTTCACCTGACCTTTTGTAAGTATCACATAACGATTTGGAACTTCATCCGATCCAAGATTAAAAAAGACGTAGTTGCGCAAAGGAAATACTTCCCTTATTCCAGGTTCCATCGGAACATTTTTAGGAGAGTTCACAGTAAATTCAACTGACGGCTCTACTGCTATAGCGGTAACAACTTCAACCGGAGGGATTTTATGACCGCGTCCAAGCTTAAGGGCAACTCCTGCCCGGAGTGTTGTTACATTCAATGATTCGATTGAGCGGGGATCTTGTCCGTAATAAGGCTGAAAAGAAACAAAAGGCGAGATTACAAATTGCGTATGTTTACTTTGCGATGAAAGGTAAATATCATAACCGGCACCGATTTGCATCGAAATAAGGTTATCATTCACATTACTTAAATCGCCTTTCACTTCAGCAGGTGCCACTTGACCGATAACATCAGGATTAACCCCTTGTTTGTAGGTGAACGACTTGTTCAGATTGAAGGCAAAGCGTGGACCGGCATACAAATAGAAATTCGATTTGAAGGGGGCAAAACGCAGACTTGGTTCAACTGTAAAATAAGTTAAGTCAGTCGATAAATCGGCAGGGCAATTACAAGGAGTGGTTACCTTGTTGAATATACCACCGCGATTGTCATAACCCAATTGAAGCATGGCGCCGAATCTTGTATCGGGGCGATGAAATTCTACAAGAGGGGCAAGATAAAGTCCAACACCAAATCCATCATGAAAAGCAGTGGGAACAGTTAATGCTGAATTTAATTCCTGCGTCGTACCACGATAGAAGTTAAAATTAGCGGCTCCGGCTGCGCCAAAGAACCATGAAGGCCTTGTGTACTGAACGTCCTGCGCCTGAAGTGTTGACTGAAAACCTGTCAAGATCAAAGCTCCTCCAATAATACCTTTGATGGCCAGTCTATAAGGAGACCACGCTAAGCGTGATCCCTTTTTTAAATTTATTAATGATTTCATTTCTATTTAAATTATGGTTTGTTGATTGTGTTGGTAGCGGTCATTACTACTGAACCATTCTGAGCAAGCATTCTACCTACAGCAACTGCATGTGAATTCATTGTTATAGATTGTAATGCCAGAATGTTTCCGTAGAATGTAGTGTAATCGCCGATAACAGCTGAACTACCAGTCTGCCAGAAGATATTCTTTGCCTGTGCTCCTCCTGTAAGGATAATACTTCCACCTGCTCCACCTACTGTTGTGAAACCTGAAGCAATCTGGAATATCCATGTGGCATTAGGATTACCCTGACCATCCAATGTAAGATCGCCTGACTGGATCAATAATGTTGATGTCGATTTATAAATACCTGGTGCAAGGGTTAAACCACCCTGGTCGCCCGATACTGTTGCAGGTGCTGGAGTTGTTGCTCCTTCGGCAAACAAATAAGCAGCAACGAGGTCAAGTTTTGCCTGGTTGAGCATGGCTGGAGTACCTACAGGCATAAGATCGTCTGCAGCATAAATAGCTCCACCTACAACAGTTGCAGGAGGAAATCCCGTAACCGAGGAACGAACCCCAGGATAAATACCAACATCGAGATTGTTGATGACACTAAATCCTGCATTGTTGCTAACTCCTACTCCTGCAAGAATACCAAATTGAGCAGCAGAATTAAGATTAACAACGGGAGCAAAAACTATTGTTGCAGCTGTGTTAAAACTCCATACATAGTCTGCAGCGATTGAAACACCTGCTATATTTTTAGCCGAATTTGCAATTCTGGCTGTATAAATTGTGTTAGCCAATAGATTACTACCAGGAGTAAATGTCGCGGTCTTTCCAACGTAACTTACTGCTCCCAGAACTGATGTAACACCTGCTTTCAAAGTGAACGTAGATGATGAAATTGTCAAAGGATCCATAGTATCACTGAAAGTTGCACCAATTACTTTATTAAGCGCCACTCCAGTTGCAAGATCTAATGGATCGGTTGAAACTACGGTTGGTATTGCACTTGCAGAAGTTGTAAATGTCCATACATAATTCGACAACAATGAAACGCCGCCCAAACTTTTTGCTCCTGTAGTAATAGTAGCTGTATAAAGAGTATTCGATAACAGATCGGCAGTCGGATTAAATGATGCAATAGATCCTGCCAATGAAACTGCTCCGGCTACTGAATTTACGCCTTCTTTTAATGTAAAGGTAGTGGCTGAAAGTGTTGCCTGATCCATTGCAATACTAAATGTTGCATTAACCGTTTTTCCAGTTGAGACACCTGTTGCATTATTCAGCGGGTCGGTTAAAGTTACTGTTGGAACTGGTAATGCTGCTGTAGTAAATGACCATACATAGTTGCTTGCAAGCGCAATACCTGCAACATTCTTAACTCCAGTTGTAACTGTAGCTGTATAAATTGTATTTGGTAAAAGATTTGCAGTTGGATTAAATGATGCCGCTGTTCCTGCATATGAAACTGTTCCTGCTACTGAAGTTCCCCCTTGTTTCAGGGTATAAGTTGTAGTGGTGAGCGTTAATGGATCGATTGCAACACTAAAATTAGCAGCAATTACTTTATCAACTGCAACAGCTGTAGTATTATTTAATGGATCAGTAGATATTACTGTTGGAGAAATGCCTGTTGTGAAAGACCAAACATAGTCATTCACCAATGGAAGTCCTGCAATATTCTTAACTGCCGTAGTAATGGTAGCTGTGTAAAGTGTATTGGGAAGGAATGAGATGGTAGGGGTAAATACAGCTGTTGATCCGCTAAATGTAACTGCTCCTGCGATTGCAGATGAACCCATTTTCAAATTGAAAGTGGATGTTGAAAAGGTCAACGGATCCATAGGAACACTGAAGGTTGCAGCGACTGCTTTATTCAAAGAGATTCCGGTTGCAACATTAATAGGATCAGTAGAAAGCACTGTAGGAGAAGTACCCGTATTAAATGACCAAACATAGTCATTAGCAAGAGCAATACCTGTACCATTGTTTGCAATTGTTGTAATAGTAGCGGTATAAACCGTATTTGGAGAAAAAGGTGCCGCAGGTGCAAAAGAGACTGTTGTTCCTGTGTATGAAACTGTTCCAGCTATTGCAGTAGTGCCTTGTTTAACTGTAACTGATGACGCAGAAAGCGTTAAAGGATCCATCGCAACACTAAAGGTGGCAGTGATCACTTTATTAAGCACAACGCTGATTGCATTGTTTGCAGGATCGGTTGAAGTTACTGTAGGAGGAATGCCTGTAGTAAATGACCATACATATTTAACCTGCAAAGCATTACCGGCTAAATCCTTAACTGTTGTGTTAATTGTACCTGTAAAGGTTGTATTGGCTGCCAGTGGGCTGGTAGGTGTAAAGATCACGGTTTTATCGTTGAAGGTAAATGTTCCTGCTACAACAATCGCCGCTTTTGTTCCAGCAACTACCGCCGTTCCTTCTAATACAAAGGATTCGGAAGTAAATGTAGATGGATTCATTGGTTCGTTAAAGGTTATTGATACTACCTGATTAAGTGGTACACCGACTGCCGCGTTAACGGGAATTGTCGATACCACAACCGGACATACTCCTACCTTTGCCAGGTACTCGTCTTTCTTGCACCCGCTCATAAAAACAACCGATGCTATTGCAAGGGTCGCTAATAGTCTTCTCATTTTCATTTTTTTGATTAAATAATTAAAGTTTTTCTTCGGTGTAAAATTAGATCTGAGCGATCTTGAAAGTGTTGCACAATTAAAGTTAAGAGTTACATGATTCACACATATTTAAATAACTGGATGTGTATTTCTATGTTTGAATCATCCTATTGAAAACAGAACAATCAGCAATAATCATGATTCAGCCGATTTTAAAATTTATCTTATCTACCTCATTGATATTCATATGATAATTTAAATGCATCCCATACGAATTAATAAATATCATAAACCTAGAAATAGGATTCTAATCTGTGTAAATAATTAGTTTATGGCTTTTAAAAAGAGGCTTATTATCATTGATATTAATCTTATGGATGTTAAAATGTGTCATCATATTTTGAGAACATATCTGAGCGACTTTCAAATGCAACTTAATTGCTTTAGAGTGCATCTGACCGAGGTTTAAATGTGTCATCATCGCTTTAGAATATATCCGGGCTATTTTTAAATTAGTCTTAAATGTTTTAGAATGTGTCTGAGAGGCTTTAAAATGCATCTTAATCATTTTAGAAAGCATCTGAGGAAGGTTTAAATGTGTCTTAATGGGTTTAGAATGCATCATAAACGCTTTTAAATACATCTGAGAGGCTTTAATATATAATCAGATGGCTCGTATGATGCAACTGATGTGCTTTTAAGATATTCGTAAAGCTCTTAAAAGTAAACGTACGATTGTTAATGGTTGTCGTAAAGCTTTTAAAAGTAAACATGCAAGTGTTAATGGTTGTCGTAAAGCTTTTAAAAGTAAACATGCAAGCTTTAATGGTTGTCGTAAAGCTTTTAAAAGTAAACATGCAAGCGTTAATGGTTGTCGTAAAGTATTTGGAATATGTTTGACGAGAGCTAAGGGTGATCAGAAAGCGTTTAGAATGTGTTTGACGACTATTAATGGCAGTTGAAAAGCTTTTAGAAGATATCTGACGTGTGTTAATGATATTCATAAGGCTCTTAGAATATCTTTGATGAACATTTAAGATCGTCGTACTACTTTTAGAATGCATCTGACGAGCGTTTAAGATAGTCATAGAACCAATCAAAATTGTGCTCTACTTTTCATAGGAAAATTTCGATAATTGAAGCCATGTCGCAATGTTGAAATTTGTTCCAAATCAATAGAAATGCTTTGGATCATTAATCAACTATATAATCCTCAATTGACCGGAGGAAATAGGCATAACTAAATTTTTTATACTTCGCCGGCAATTCAAACAATGAATTCGATATATTCCCAAAGCGATGCCCTGGCTATAATAAATATGGCTTTCAGCGAAAAAACAGGACCGACAGGTGTTCTGCTACTTGCAATTTTAAGGTGATCATTTTCATCAATTTTAAGGAGCCTTTATTGCTTTCAATATCTTTTTTGAAGAAAATACCATTGAAATCATCCGGATTTAAACCAAATAACAAACATTTATCATGTTTTCGAATAATTTATTCAAAACATCAAAAAAAAATTCATTTTTTCCATATTTTTTATAAATTGTTTGTATCTTAGTCATATGTTTTACGGAATGTTTTTATCAATAACTTTTAAAAAATTTTATAATGACTACAAACCAAGAGAATAAGTATAACATGTACTTAGCCATTAAGGAATTTTTTGCTACCTGGATAGCAATATTAGAAACACTACCTCATTTCTCCGAATTTCGTGGCGTCTTTTTAGATGAAATTGCAGAAATTGAAAAACTATCTGAACAACAAATGTTTAACAACAGAGGGAAAGGACTCAATGCAAAAAGGAAAGTTCTAAAAAGCGCGCTGATTAAAATTGCATCGCTGAATGCCGATAAGCTTTTTGCATATGTCCTCTTTCTTAAAGATGTTGTAATGCAGAATGAATTGCATTATTCGTTAAGCGTTATGAAACAAAGCAGTGATGCCACAGTCTTAAAATGGGCAAAGGGGATTTACGACCGGTCTGACAACCTGCTTGATAATATTGAAGACTATGGAATTACCGCTGACACGCAGCTTGAATTCAAAAATGCGATTGATGCATTTGAGGCATCGATGCCTATTCAACGGATAAGCATTACGGATAAGAACCTTATCACAAAACAACTGGTGTCGCATATCGATAAAGCAGATGAGGCGCTTTTGCAAACTGACGCGCTTGTAAAGATTTTAGTTTCGACTCAACCAGATCTTTGTGCAACCTATATCTTAAGACGTAAGATTATAAATTATGGAACTCGTTCGATGGCTGTTCGTGGCCTTATTATCGATTCGATTACTAAAATCGGGCTTAAAGGAGTTATCATCTATTTTCTGAATGCAGATGGTACCAGCCTGCAAACTGCAATTGTGAAGAAAAGCGCTGCCAAAGGTGGTTTTAATATAAAAACGATTCCGGAAGGAATCTATCAGATTAAACTTACAAAGGTGGGTTATCATGATCTGATTCTCACCATTACTATCGTAAATGGGGAACTTTGTAAAATTAACGCAGAAATGATTAAAATTTGATTGATCAGGTTCAGATATTAACATTCCAAAAAAACGAGGGGTTTAATTGATTATTTAGGGTTTATTAAGAAAGAGATCCCGCCTTCGGAGGGCACTGAAAAAGTCCCTCGGACATAATTATTAAACTTAAAGCAGTAAAATACAGGTTCAAATCCTTGTACTTTACTGCTTTTTTTAGTATCTTACGGCCTTAAATAAAGGCACTTA
>Ga0118677_10000756_pt1 | contig 70157 bp, 62 predicted proteins | sample AliMusrvi5mmetaG_FD_86154 | JGI IMG/M metagenome (GOLD analysis project Ga0118677, IMG submission 86154) | reverse complement strand
ATCCCGGTCGCTCACGAAAATCCTCTCTCCGCGATCCCCGCGACTCATCACATGGTAGATCGCCCCTTCGTATTCCACTCTCACGCTTCTCGGCATCCGCCATTCCTCCCAAATTCTTTTCGCGAAGTCAACTAGTTCTGCACGTATGCACGGACTGACCCCTTTGATGACCCCTTTGACCCCTTTGACGGACTGACCCCTTTGATTGATTTCACGATATTTTTTCCCGCCGTGCGGTGGCTTATCGCGACATCGTGCGGACGCTTGTTGCCGGACCCCGCACCGTCCAGCAGGTCGGCCGGGCACTCGGCATCGGCCGCGGTGGCAGCCTCAGCGCGGCACTCGAGGATTTGGAAGGGGCGGGGTTTATCCGAAAGATGTCTCGTTCGACCCGGAGTCCGGCAAGTCCCGCGCACGCGACATCCGCTTCCGCCTCAGCGACAATTACCTTCGCTTTTACCTGAAATACGTGGAGCCCTCCAGGGAGCAGGTCAAAAAAGGAATCTTCCAATTTTCGCCCCTCGAAACCCTCCAGGCATGGGACACGATCATGGGGTTGCAGTTCGAGAACCTTGTTCTCGGCAGCCTGCCCGCCATTTTGGCGCGGGCCGGGCTCTCCAACGTGCCGGTGCTCAACGCAGGCCCCTATTCGCAAAACAAAACCCGTCGGCGCGAGGGATGCCAGATCGACCTCCTCATCCGGACCAACGGGTCGCTCTACGTCTTTGAAACGAAATTCCGGCATCGCATCCCGGCAAAAGTCATCGCCGAAATGAAGGAGAAAGTACGCCGCCTCCACACCCCGCGCGGGCTCTCCGTCCGCACCGGCCTGATCTACGAGGGAGAACTGGACCCCGAAATCCCCTGCTCGGATTCCTTCGATTTCCTTATCCCGGCCGCGGATCTGCTGGAGACGTGAACAGCTGTTCTCTTGGTTGATCCCGACTCCAGCGATTGCTCGCACGGAGGGCGCGGAGAGCACGGAGTGAACAGGGAAAAAGGGCAGGTTTCATCGGGACCGAAATAGGAGGCTTGATATTTTGTTTTTCCTCTGTGTTCCCTGTGTTCTCCGTGTGCCACAAACGTTTTTGGGTTGATCCCACACAGCAAGAAATCGCGGAGAGTTTTCCCGCCCGTCCAGAACGGGACACGGATCTGTCATCCTTGTTCAAGGTGCCTGCGGTCAAGGACACAGATTATCCAGAATAACTTTGTCCGCTGGAACTCGCGCTTTCCTCCCGCCAACAATTTTGCGTCCTACGGAGTTGTGCGGTTTTTCCTGCTTTCGTTTTCGCCAGAACCCGTGCAATCAATTCAACTCCCGTTGACGCCGCCGGCGAAAGAGCACGGCTCCAAACCCGACCGTCACCATCGCTCCCATGACCCATGTCGAGGTCTCGGGAACGGCGGATGTCGAATTTCCCGAGGGAGTCGAGCCAGAGGCGGGCGCGGTCATGACAATGTCGTCAATCCCGACGATACGTGTGCCCGAAAAGCCATGGTCGTTTCCATACATAGTCATGGCTGTAATCCCCGGCCCTGTGAAAGAATACGTTTGTGCGGGATGGATTCCTCCCCACATGGAGAACATGCCTTCCCCGACGAATCCGAGCACGGTAGAGCCTTCATACACGGTGCAGTTCCAATCCGGGAAGGAACTGCCACCGCCTCCTGAGTCCTGTTCTTGAACGCGCGTGAAGGACAAGGAGGTGAGTGGCTGGCTAAAGTTCAATGTATATCCTATCGGATGGCTTCCTTCCATCATCAAATAATTCGGTGCCGACAATGCTGAATAACAACTGGGAAGATAATCGTGGTCAGTCACGAGTAACGTCGCACCAGGCGTAACCCCGCTCAATGTGATCCCAACACTCGCGAAGTAATTTGAAAGCACCGCCCCCGTATCTCCGGGAGACACCCGCGCCCGGAACAAGCGCGCGGGGACAAGGAAACCGGTTGCGGGGTTTTCCCGTGGCCGCCGGACCCATGTGTCCGAAGCTTTTGATTCGCGCTTGTGGCGGAATCAAGAAATAAAATTCTACAAAAAGTAGAATGGCATTCAGGTTACTTTGCGGAACGGGCAGCGATGCCGGTTCGGGCAGAAGAGATGCTGGATGGGGGTCTCGGTATAGAGGGAGAGGGCGAGCAGGTTTTTGGCGGTGGGAAACCTGGCCCCTGTCTCCCAGTGCCCCCATGTCGCCGTGCTGACACCGAGTTCCTGAGCCGCCACGCTCTCCTTGATCCCGCGCTCCTCGCGCCACTGGCGCAAAAGGGTGGCGAAATTCTCCGAAACTCCGTCCATGATCCGCCGATAAAACAAACGTGTTTTCTTGTCAAAAGAAAAAGGAGATCGTGGAGGAGGAAATCTTTTTGGCGGGAGCCTACAGCATATCCAGCCGGTCGCGCAGTATTTCCGCGACAAGGGTCATTTCCTCATCGGACAGTTTTCCGAGTCTCCTCATCAGGCGGGCGACGCTGACGGATTGGATTTGCTGGAAATGAAATGCGCCGGTCTTCAAGAACTGTTTGGGCAAAGCGAGTTCCCACCTGTTTTCGCGAAGCGCGGTCGTATGAGGGACGACCGTGACCATTGCCAGTTCGTCATCCGCCGGGTAGTCCGTGAGAAGCAGGCAGGGGCGGATTTTACCGGCGATGCCCATGTCGGTTTGCCAGACTTCCCCCTTCCGGGCTTTATCCATGCGTCGAGTCGGCGGCTTCCATTTCATCGAGGAGCGCGAAGCCTTCGCGGGCGACATGGTCGCAGACCGCGACATCATCGGCGTCGGGCTCAAGGCTCAGGACTTGAAGAAACAACTCGCGACGCTCCAGATGCGTGAGCTTGGGAATTTCTTCGATGATTTGAGCGAAACTCATACAGGGAAACCTAATCGCCTGCCCGGACGAGTGCAAGCGGGAGAATGAAGGGGGAAATCCTTTGATGCGGCGGAGCAAACCTATCCGACGCCCCAAGCCTTTCCGCGTTCTTTGATGATCGCCGCGAGCACGCGTCTGGCAGCCTCGGCATCGTCCAGTGCGTTGTGGTGTCGGAAAGTGTGGCCGATTTGGGCGGGGCTACTGTGCTGAGTTTGTGGTTGGGAATGATTGGGGACAATCCGCAGGTCACCCACTGTGGAGCGGGTGTCGCCTGCTGTTCCATTTCCGGAAGCCGGCAACCGGGACGGTTGCCGCACATCAGCCATCACGGGGTCGCCCGGGCTGAAGCTCGCCGGGCGGACCAGCGGAGCCAGAGCGTGGAGAGCCCGCCGAGGATCAGGTTGACGCCGATCATGACGCCGAAGAGGACGTCGCGCTCGCCGATCGTGCGCGTGAGCAGGAGGATCGCTCCAGCCAGCATCGCGATCCCGGTGAGCAGGGTGCCCAGCCATTGCAGGAACGGACGGCTTCGCACGGCGACCACGATGTGCGCCAGCCCGTTGATCCCGAAGGCCAGCCCGAACAGGCCGCCGGCCCAGTTGGCCGCGAATTGCGTGTCCAGAAAAAGGGCGGCTCCGGCGGCGATGTTGAGAAACGCGAAGAAAACCGTCCCGAGGATCTGGCTCCAGACCCGCCCGTGAAACGCGTAGATGATTTCGGAAATCCCCGAAACCACGAGGAACGCGGCCAGGATCCAGACCGACCGGTGGGCCGCGACCGCCGGCCGACCATCGATCCGATGCCGAGGCCGACCGCCAGCAGGCCGAGGAGCGCGGACGCCGGGGCGGTCGGGGGCTTCTCTTTCCAAAAACTTTTTTCGCGCGCCGCCTCCTCCGGTTTTCCGAGCGGCGCGAGCCCGCGGGCTTTTTCGATCCGCTCCATCTTCCGGCACATGCGGTCGGCCCAGTCCTGGCACTGGTTGCTGAAAAACGAATAGTAGTGGCCGTCGTCGATCTCCGCGAGCGCCTCCTCGGCCGCCTCCGGATAGTACGTCCGCCCGACGAGCCAGTATCCGTTTTTCGCCAGGTCGGCCAGCGACTTGATCGGCTTGCCGTAGTCCTCCTCGCTGAAGCGCTTTCCTTTTTCCCCGTAGCCGATGTTTTTCAGAACCTTTTCGCCCTCGATCGTGAAGAGCTGCTCGTGGACAAATTCGATGTTCAGCGCGTCGCCGAGCCGGTTGTTCGTCACCGGCGCAATCCACGAAAACCCGTCCAGAAACCGCTTGCCGAACTGGCAGTATCGCTTCTCCATGCCTTTGTCCTCTACCAGTTTCCCGGCCCGTGCGGCGAGGGCAATTTCCAACCGCCTCCAGCGCCCGGGCCGGGAAAACCGCCTCCAGCGCGGCTTCACGACATCTGAATACGACGCGCCTCAAAACGATAGGCAACCTGTCGCGTTAATTTCTGATATGTCCGCGTATTCATGCAACACATGAATTCCAGAGGCCCCATTCATCGCTCGAATTTATCGGGAAATGTCGCAAAACAACCCGTTGCAAGAATTATGCAAATATTTGTTGACATCCCCGCGGAATTTTATAATATGCATCCAAGATGAACACGAGAACCTACCAAATCCTTGCAGCAGCCTTGATCGCCGGGGCGGTGTCGAACCTTCCCGTGCGTGCCGGATACGTGGACATCACTGTCAACGACGGGCTCCCGAGTTCGAACTACGGGACCGACCCGAGGCCGGGGATCAACGAGTCCGGCCAGGTGGCCGCCAACTGCGTGGCCGACGCGAGTTGGGACCTGCGGGCGATGGCTTTCGACGTGAACACGAACAAGCTGATGGTCGTGAGCGGATTCAACCCGCAAACGACGAACGAGGGGATCGGGATCGGCGACATTTTCATCGACACCAACAAGTCGTACACCGTGCCATCCCGCCCGAGCAACGTGGGCGACGGCTACTTCACCTACGCCAATTCGGCGGCCGGATACGAATACGCCATCCACCTCATCGACCCGACCACCGGCAACCTGAGCTACAACATCGCCGCGCTGAGCGGGGCTTCCGTCCTGCAATCGACCGGATACGCCCAAAACGCCGGCAGCGACCCGGCGAAGCTGATCCCGAGCGGCGCAGACAAAATCGTATCGAGCGGGTTCTTCAATTTGACGACCAAAACCGACGCCCAAGTCCTTTCGGATCTCGGGATCAACATCGGGACAAACGGCGGGACCAACTACGTGTTCACGTTCGACCTGTCCTCGGTCTCGCTGGCGAACGGCGCGACTTTCCGGCTCACCGAAACCTGCGGAAACGACCTGCTCGTCGGCCAGCTCGCCGCCGGTGCCGCCACGGCCGCCGTCCCCGAGACCAGCACATGGGTCATGGGCTTCCTCGCCCTCGGAACTGTCGCCGTCATGGTCCGCCGCAACTCCAGGTCGTCCGAATCCGTTGAGGGATAATTTCCAGCCACTGAAAAACCAACCCGTCACAACCAAATGAAAAACCATCTGTTATCGGTAGCAGCCCTGGTGATCCTGGGGGCTTCAAGCGCACGCGCGAACGGCGTGCTGCTCACCTACGCCGAGGATCCCGGCATCCAGACGTCGAGCTTGGCGGACACGGCGTATATCTCGTTCGACAACCTGTCCGCGGGTTCGAACAAGAACCTGGTATGGAGCGGTGTCGGGACGTATGACAGCGCGTATATCCTGAACGCCGACCAGTATGGCGGCGCGGGTGGAACGGGGAAATATATCGTCCAGAGCACCTCGATCGGCGGCAGCAACGCGGTGCCGACAACCAAGCTCACCCTGAACACGCCGAGCGCGTATTTCGGGCTTTGGTGGTCCGCCGGCGACTCAGCCAACAAACTCTCTTTCTTCAACGGGTCCACGTTGGTGGCGTCGTTCACGACAGCCAGCCTAGTGAACGTGTTACCCGCCAGCTACAAGGGCAACCCGACCCCGGCTTTTCTGGGCAAGGATGCCGGAGAGAAGTTCGCGTTCTTCAACATTTACGGGGAGAACGGAGCCACGTGGGACTCGGTTGTTTTCACCAACACCGGATCGAGCGGCTTCGAGTCGGACAACCACACCACCCGCGTGGACGCCTGGGGCCAGCTTCCCGGCGAAACTGGCGCGGCCCCCGGCGTTGCTTTTGCGACAGTGAATGGCACGACGGTTACGGCTGTCGCCGCCGTGCCCGAAACCGGCACATGGGTCATGGGTTTCCTCGCCCTCGGAGCAGTCGCGATCTTGGTCCGCCGCAACTCCAGGGCGTCCGCACGATGAGAAAAATCCCCGGGTTCATTTTCCCCACAGGCACCCGTGCGTTTGGTGGGGCATGATACCAAACGCGCGGAGTGCATCAGGCGCGCGGCTTTTCTGCACATCCCGTTGAGTGCTACTGCGACCGGAAAAAATAAAACCCGCCTCCGTTTCCGGAAGCGGGCTTCAAGGTTTTGGCACCTGCCGACAAACTAGACGGGATCCGCCGGTTGGCAAGCACGGTTTTTTCACGCTGTTCCCGGTTGAAGTGGGGCCGGGGCGGGCGTAAGGCAAATCATAGAGAACGCGTTGGCCAGAGAAAAGCCGGTCGATGGAAAGCCCGCTCTTTACGAGTGCGAGAATTTCACCTGCCAAGCCCCGGCGACCTCGCTCTGAATCTCAGGCGAGGGATTTGCGGCAACGAAGGATGACGGCCGCCCCGAAGCCGAGCGCAAAGAGCGCCCATGTGCCGGGTTCGGGAACGGCGGCTAGGTCGGGTTGGATGAGGAACTCGAGAGTCGGGTTGGATCCATCGCCCAGGGTGATGCTAAATTGTGTGGTATTTTGGGAGAGCCGGTCTTCGATGCCGAAGGCATAGCCGGTTGTCAGGGATTGGAGGGCGGCTGCGTAGGTGTTGTAGAAGTCGGGGTTGGATTGGGCTCCGCCGAACAGGAGGTTTGGGGAGGCTGTGCCGATGTTCCACCAGTCCTGGGAGGTAAAGGCTCCGAGCGCTTGGGTGGTGCCGTTGTAGGTGGTGGAGACGGTGCTTCCGAGGAGGCCGAAGTTCATTCCGGCGACGATGTCCCCGACCACGCGGGTTTGGAGCGTGTTTCCGGGGACGGTGATGAGGGGGTTGGTGAGTCCCTCTGCGTAGCTGGGGTTGGTGCCGTAGAGCCCGGTGGAGGCAGTGAGCGAGGAATAGGGGATGTAGAGATCGGTTTGGGAGGTTCCGCCGTAGGAGAAGCCTGAGACATGGATGTAGCCCGTGTAGTCGGTTCCGCCAATGTTGACGGTGCCTGCATGGAAAGTGGCGCTGGCCGTGTAGTTTTGTGCGGGCACTCCGGCTGGACCGTAGGCTCCGGCGAGGTTTGCGACGAGCGTTCCTCCTGTGTTGAGGCTGCCGCCCGGTGTGAGGGCCGCGATGTAGTTGTTCCAAGGGCGGTAGACGGTCGTGGTTTGGGCGGCGGAGCCGTCCGTGGGCATCTGGCCTGGACCGGCCACGCGGATCACGTTCCAGTTGGCGGCGCTCGACACGTTGGGGGCCGGGTTGGCGGTGCTCGTTGAGCCCGGGTTGTAGTAGGATATGGAAGGATTTGAGCCGGCGACTTGGACGTATTGGGTTCCCCCTGATGCGGGCGATGTGACGACGTTGCTTCCCGCCGTGTAGGTTGAGGGGCTCGCGGCACCCGCGTTGTAAATTTGAACCGCGTTGACGAGCGCCTGTGTATTGGCACTCGTTTGGACGGTGTTGGTGGCCCCTGATGGGGCGTTGAGGACATTGATGCCGGTGGAGATGCCCACTTGGTCAATGTAGGAGAGGTCGGCCCAAACTTGGTTTGTCGAGCCAAAGGCGTAGGATCCCGCCGAGCCTACTGTGGTGGGTTGGACGGTGAGTTCGAAGGCTTGGAACCGGATGGTGAAGCTGGGATCAGGGACGGCCGGCGCGGGTTGCCAGCCGGCGTAGGGGCCCATTTGTGGGGAGATGCCGCTGCTGATGTTGGCGAGGCCTGATCCGTAGCTTGCGTAGGCTCTGCCTCCGCCGAAGGAGGAGAGGGCGACCTGCTGGTTCTGGATTGTCGAGAGCTGGTAGCTGGAGTTGGTGTAGAGAGCCGTTGGGACGTAGGAGGTTCCGTTCCAGATGTTGGCGGTCCCGATCGAGAGAGTGGGATCGTAGGTGACCGTGCCTGTCGTGGCGTTGATCGAGGCGGCACCTCCGGCCGAGAAGTTGATCCAGATGTTTGAGTCCGCCTGTTCCCCTTGGGTCGCGTTGACAAACCGTGTGTTGATCGCCGGGAACTGGGCGCTGGCGTTTTCCGGGAGCAACAAAGTTGCCACGGCGACAAACAGCAGATAACGGGAAGTTTTCATCTTGGCTTTAGGTTAGTTATTTATTGATGCAGATACAATTATTTTAACTGCGTCTGTTGCATGGCTGCCCCTCCTCGGTTGCCTGATGTCCCACCGAGTCCATCGGCCCCTTCGGGAGCCTGACGAAGAAGAGGGTGCCTGCCCGGGGCGTGGAAGTAAAATCCACTTTTCCGTCGAGGAAGCGCTCGGTGAGAAGCTTCACGCTGTAGGTTCCGAGACCGTGGCCGAGGCCTTTCGTGCTGAACGAGCGCTTGAAAATCTGGAGCTGGAATTCGCGCGGGATGCACGAGGCGTTGTGCACGAAAAATTCGACGGTATCGCTGGTCAGCGAGTGGCATCCCACGGTCACCGTGCCTCCGGGCGACGTCGCTTCGAGCGCGTTTTTCGCAAGGTTTCCCAGCACCCGCTGGAGGAGGGCCATGTCGGTGAAAAACGGGATCTCCTCGCAGATTTCTGCGGCCCGGATCGTCTTGCCGTCGCAGGCTTCGTTTTTCAGATACATCGAGATCGTCTTGGCGACAACGACGCGGCTGTTCGCCTTCCGCCTCTGCACGTGGAGCTCCCCGCGCTCCGCCGCGAGCAGGTCCCTCTGGGCCTGGATCTCGTCCACGAGCTGCTCGGAGAGACTGGCGATCACCTCCCGCAGCTCGCGCAGCTCCCCCGGCGCCGAGTCCTCGATGATTTCGCTGATCGACCGAATCCCGCCGGCCGTGTTCAGAAGGTCGTGGAAAAAGATTTTTTCGAGGGCCTGGCGTCGTTTTTCGTTGCTGGTGTCCTGGATCGAGAGGAAAAGAAACCGCTCGTCGTCGAGGTCGAACGGGTGGCTCCAGACGCTGAGGTCGAGCGCCGTCCCCCCCGCGAGCGTCATCTGGCATTCCTCGATCGAGACTTCCCCCCGCAGCCCATGGTAGATGGCCAGGAAGGCCCCGCAGACTCTGCACGACTCCGAGTTGCCGCAGCCTCCCGGGGTCTCCCGGCTGTGCAGGCACCCGGCGGCTTCCCCGGGGCGGCTGCCCCACAGCTCGCGGGCCTCGCGGACATGGAAAAAATCGGCGGCAGCCCGGTTGGCAAAGACGATCTGGCGGTTGGAGTTGACCGCCAGAAGAATGTCTGGAATCGCATCGATCACCCCCCGGATTTCCGTCCACGACCCGATTTTTTTGGCCTGCGATTGCACGCGGTCCAGCGGGGTGCGGAGATCCATGGAGGGAGTGTCGCTCATCGCAGCGTCCAGCATAACCCCGGACGCCGAGGCGAACAACACAAAACCCTCGACACACAAAACCCTCGTCATTCTGCGGGCGCGGGCGGAAAAATTTCCGCTTGATTTTCCGCCGCGCCCGCATGCATGCTGCCTCATGGAACCCACCGCACCTCATTTGCCGGGGGAATTGGACCGGTTGTTTTATCGTCCCGCCGACGAATTTTTCGTCTCGCACGCCGGACTTTCCCTGACCTACGACGACGTCTCGCTCGCCACGCTGTACTCCGAAATCCTCCCGCGGGACGCGAATTTCGAGACGGCGCTGGCACCGGGGCTCTCGCTGCATCTTCCGGTTGTCTCCGCCGACATGGACACGGTCACCGAATCGCGCATGGCGATCGCCCTCGCTTTGAACGGCGGGCTCGGGCTCATCCACTACAACATGCCGGCCCGCCAGCAGCTCTCCGAACTCTCGCGGGTCAAGAACCATGTCCACGGGCTGATCCGCGAGCCGATCAAGGTCGCGCCCGACCAGCTCATCGGCGAGATCCTGGAACTGATCGACGAGAAAAAATTCTCGTTCAGCACGTTTCCGGTCGTCGAGGCATCGGGCGTCCTTCTCGGCCTGCTTCCCGGCCACTGCGTGCGCCCGCGTTTCGCGTCGCGGGCGGTGGCCGAGGCGATGGTGCCGAGGGCCTCGGTGCTGACGATCCGGGAAGACGAGCTGGGGGATGACCCGATCGCGCGGGCCGACCGGTTTTTCACCGAGCACATCGGCATCCACAAACTGCTCGTGGTGGATTCGGGGGACCGCCTGCGCGGGCTCTTCACGCTGAGCGACATCGAGCGGATCACCCAGGAGCGACTGCTCCAGACGAAGCCGGCGCGCGACGGGAAATTCCGCCTGCTCTGCGGCGCGGCGGTGGGGGCCCCGCGCGAGGCCTCGGGCGAAATCGACCGCAAAACCCTTCTCGGCCACATGGAGGCGATGGTCGAGCGCGGGCTGGATGCCGTGGCCGTCTCGACCGCTCACGGGCACACCAAGGGCGTCGGCGATTCTGTCCGCCTCATCCGCGACGCCTTCCCGTCTCTGCCAATCATCGCAGGAAATGTGACGAGCGCGGCCGGCGTGGAGTTTCTCGCGGGCTGCGGGGCGAACACGGTGAAAGTCGGGCAGGGGCCGGGGTCGATCTGCACGACGCGCGTGGTCGCGGGCGTCGGGATCCCCCAGTTGACCGCCCTCTACGTGTGCTCGAAAGCCGCCGCGCATTGCGGGGTCACGATCCTCGCCGACGGCGGGATCACGAAGTCCGGAGACATCGTGAAGGCGCTCACGCTCGCGCATGCGGTCGTCTGCGGAAGCCTGCTGGCAGGCTGTCCCGAGGCCCCCGGGCAGATCATGGAGATCAACGGAAAATTCTACAAACAATACCGTGGGATGGGGAGCCACGCGGCGATGAAGGCCGGCAGCGCCGCCCGTTACGGCCACGCGAAGGACACCGCCCGGAAGTCCGCCGCCGAGGGTGTCGAGGCCCTGAAGGAAGTCTCCGCCCCGGCCGATGCCGTCCTCGCCCAACTGGCCGGCGGCCTCCAGAGCGGGATGGGCTATCTCGGAGCGCCGGCGCTCGAAGCCCTCCGGAAAAATGCCCGCTTCACCCGGATCACGTCGGCGGGCCTGAAGGAGAGCGCCCCGCACGACATCATCGAGGTGAAGACCGGAAACGAATAGCCTTTCGATGCTCTACGTCCGCGCGCACCATTACCCGCTCCTCGTCCGCCGGTGGAAGCGCGTGGCCGCCGCGGCCGGCCTGGAGATGCGGGAGTTTGCGGAGAGCGGCGGGTTCCCGGTTTACAGCCTCGCTTCCCGGCCATCCCGCGACAGGCGGCCATCCCTCTACATCTCCGCCGGCATCCACGGGGACGAGCCGGCCTCGACCGAAGGCCTGATCGGCTGGGCCGAAAAAAACCCGCGCGTGATCCGCGAATTCCGCGCGCTCATTTTCCCGTGCCTGAACCCCTGGGGCCTCGCAAACAACTGCCGTCTGGACCCGCGTGGCCGGGATCTCAACCGGTGCTTCAACAAGAGCCGGGTCCCGCAAATCCGGGAGCAGTTGAAAATCCTCGGGCGCTCGCGGTTCGACCTCTCGCTCATGCTCCACGAGGATTTCGACGCCCAGGGAGTCTATATCTACGAGGTTTCCGGGGTGCGCCCATTTTGGGCGGAGAAATTTCTGGAAGCCACCGCCGCCCACCTTCCGCGCGACCCGCGCCGGAGCATCGAAGGGCGACGGGCGAGGGACGGCATCGTGCGCCGCAAAATCACGCCCGACCTGATGCCCGACTGGCCCGAGGCGTTCCTCCTGCATTTCGCCCACGCCACGCGGACGTTCACGATCGAGACGCCGTCGGAGTTTTCCATCGACGCCCGCGTAGCCGCCCAGATGGCGGTCCTGGATGTCGCCGCGCAATTGTGCCTCCGGGAATTTTCTTGATCAGGTGTGCTCGGAACGCAAAATCGCTCGATGAAAAGCCATGGACGAAGTTTGCACTCCGGCACGGCATTTCCAGGTAAAATGCAGCGCGTTGTTCAATAATACTCGGCAGAAAATTCCAGCGTCTCCTGTGAAACAGAGTGTCATATTAATTTGTATTGGCAGCCGGAATAAACATATTTTATTCCAGCTCGATGAGCAATCCAAGCTAATATGGCCAACAATGCGGACAATATAACTGGCATAGAATACTCGAAACGGCTGGGCATCATATCACCCGATCAGTTTCAGGCGGCATTGAAACGTTTTGATTTAGGAGACTTTCTCGAAGCGGCACCGGTTACGGGCGGGTTGTTCGGCCAAAACGTTTTTGTGACGAGCACGAAAGGGCAGTATGTTTTGCGCGGTGCGCCGCATTACCCATGGCAGTTTCCGAAAGAGTGTTTCGGCGCTAAACTATTGCACGAACGAACCTGTGTTCCCGTGGCATATCCCTACCTGCTCGATGCGGCGGAAGATATTTTCGGCTGGAATTACATTCTCATGCCGCGCATGCAAGGGGTTTCCCCAACAGATAAAAAGCTAACTGGCGCAGATAATGTAAACATAGCACGAGAGATAGGGAAAACCCTGGCGGAGATGCATGATCTGACCTGGGAGTTTGCGGGCGAATACGATCTGACAGCTGGGACGATAATCCCCTTTGCAGAAGGATTCTCGCAGTGGATTGTTTCCGATGTGCGGCGCTGGTTGGAATCCGCTCAAAAACATGGTGCGAGAACCACCGACGAAGATGCCGATTGGATAGAGAAGCTGATTATGGAAGCAGAGCCTGCGCTTTCGATATCCTTTCAACCCTGTTTTGTAATGAATGACACCAATCCTGGCAATTTTCTCGTGCGACGTTCGAGCGATCGATGGAACATGAGCGGTCTTTTCGATTTGATGGAATATTCTTTTGGTGATGGCGAAGTTGATTTGATGAGGTTGACGGCTCATTATTTGGATCTTGGCGGACATCAAGACACGGCCTTGGCTTCAGTTTTCGGCAATGCTTATTTTGAAGAAAAACCGATGCGGCCAGGATTTGCGCAGCGGCATCCGCTTTATATGGCCCGCGAACGATTAATCGTTTGGGAATACGGGACACGACCCGAATGCCGTTGGTTCGATGGACTGCCGAAAGACATCTCATTTCAGAAATGGGCAGAACGTCTAACTTCCAGCTATCGTTTGTTTTCTTCTTGTGTTTGACCCCTCACGGAGCCGGGCTGGTGGCGGAGAATTCTGGCGGAAGGACCGCTATCCTGCGGGTGCGGGCAGGGGGCGGGGGCTTTCCTGCATGGTGGCGTGGGCGCGGGCGACGTGGATGTATTTCTCTGCCCAGGCACGGAGTCCGGCGCGTTCCTCGGGCCCGAGTTGGCGGACAACTTTTCCGGGGGTTCCCATGACCATCGAGCCGGCGGGGATCTTCGTGCGGGGGGGGACGACGGTTCCGGCGGCGACCAGGCACTGGTCGCCGATCACGGCACCATCGAGCACGACGGCGCGCATGCCGACGAGGCACTCGTCGCCGACCGTGCAGGCGTGGACGATCGCGCCGTGGCCGATCGTGCAATACGCGCCGACGATGGCCGGGAGATCGTCGGCGAGGTGGATGATCGAGCCGTCCTGGACGTTCGAGCCTTCGCCGATGAGGATCGACTCGATGTCGCCGCGCAGGACGCACCCGTAAAAGACGCTCGCGTCCCTGGCGAGACGGACATCGCCCATGATCCGCGCGTCGGCGGCGACGAAGGCGGCTTCGGAAAGCTGCGGGTCGCGGGAAAGAAATTTTTCGAGGCGTTCGTCGATGGTCATTTGAGGAGTTTGTTTCTGAGATCGTCGGGGAGCTTCGATGTCGAGATCCAGGCTTTTGCGGTGGCCGGATTTTGGCGGATCCAGTCGCGGGCGATGTTTTCGGTTTGTTGGAGGCGCTGGTTGGTGTCCGAGATTCCGGCCACCCATGTGAGCGCGGCCTCGGGATCCTCTTGGGCAATCCTCCTGGCGAGCGGGACCAGCGCCTGATCCTTCGCGGCTCCGGGCGGCTGCCAGTCCAGCCACGCGGCGGCGGCCTCGGTATCTTTGGAGGCCCAACTGCTCACCACCGCCTGCATGGGCGCGGAGCGTTCCGCTTCTGGAAGGCGTTCCACATACCGGGCGGCGGAATCCGGCGCGGTGCTCGCCCATTGCGAGACCGCCATCTGCACGGCCGAGATGCGTTCTCCAGCGTCGGTTATCGAGGAGGCCCATTGGAGGGCGGCTTCCGGCGCTTTGCGGCTCCAGCCGGAAACCACGGCGCTCACCGCGGATTTTTTGTCGTCCGGTGAGAGTGATGAGAGAGCTTTCAGCGCGGCCTGCGGGTCGGAGTTGCTCCATTCGCTGAAGACAGAAGACAGGCTGTTGTTTCTGGCGTCTCCGGCGGGAAGCGTCTGCACCCAGTCAAAGATTTCCTGTTTGTTGGCAGACGAGCGCACCCACTGGGAGGCGATGTTGTTGGCGGCACTCGAGAAAACGCTGCCCGCCGGAAGCTGCGAGATGGCGGCGGCGGCGTCCTTCGGGCTTTCGTGCGCCCACTGGGAAAAAAGGCTGGAGACCGCGTTGCGGAAATTGTCGCCCGGGGGCATGTGGTCGAGCAGGGCGCTCAGGATCTCTTTGTGGTTGCCTTGGGATGTGCCGCTGAGGTTCATGAGGAGGTCGGCGCGAAGGGTCGAATCGTCGAGCGAGACCACGTATTTCAGGGCGGCGCCGAAATCGCTCCGCGCCCACGAGCGGATTGCCGAGTCCATCGCCGGGCCCTTCAGCGTGGAATCGGAAATCGTAAGCGCCGCCTTGAGGGCAGCCTGGGGGTCGGTTTGCGCCCATTGCTGGATCACCTGGATCCGCGCGTCTTGATACGTTTCGCCAGCGGGAGGCATCGTGAGGGCGTATTCCCATGCCGACTTCGGATCCTGCTGGGCGAGCGCCGAGAAGAGAGACTGGCGGGCCTGGACGGCTTGGCGGCCGGAGAGGCGGCCGATGGCGGCCTTCGCGCCCTCGATATCTTTCAGGGCCCAATTATGAAAAATCATGGAGACCGAATAATCCCCTTCGTCGAACCCCTTGCCGTCTAAAGCCAAGGCGAGAGCTTTCTGCGGGTCCTTGTGGGCGATGTTCATGATCGCCGAGGAGCGGAGCTGGCGTTTGAGCTGGGCGTCTTCGATGCTGTCGGCCAGGGCCATGGCGCGGGACGGATCCTTGGATGCCATGGCGGAGATGATGACCGAGAGGGCGTTGTGGCGCGTTGTGCCTTTGGTTCCCATGGCGAGATTCCATGCGGCTTGGGGGTCTTTTTCCGCGTAGGTGGACATCACGAGAAAGAAGCCCGACATTTGATTCGGCGCGACCGGGGACGCGCACATGGCGGCGGCGATCGCCCCGAGGTCGGAGACCTTCAAGCGGTCTTGGAGGTCGGCCATTTTGCGCAGGTCGCCCATCATCCCGTTTTCCATGGCGGCGAGGGCGCTGTGCAGCTCGGAGGCGGTGATCGCCTTGGGAGCGCCGGCCTGGGAGGGAGTCAATGCCTGTGTGGGCCCGACCGTGGTCTCGGGCGAGAGAGCGCCTGTCGCCGTGGAAGCAACCGGGTTTTCCGAGGTTTTGCCCGAAACCCCTGCCGCGCCCGTCGCCGTGATCCGTCCGACCGAAAAACCACCCATGGCCCCCAGCGCAAGGCACGCGATGGCCGTGAGAATTTTTGTGTTCATCGAATGGGTGCGGGCGTGCACGTTACGCGACTCCGGAGACCCGAGGCTTTTTCGAGGCGGTCTTGGATAGCAAGGGAGCAGTTCATGGGATTTGATTAGTTGAGCAGATTTTATATTTTATGCATCTCAGTTTCTCAGTATTTTCAATCGCATGCGCTGGTCCCGTGACGAACTCCTCATCGTCCTCAATCTCTATCACAAGCTTCCTTTCGGGCAGGTGAGCGCCCGGCAACCGGTCGTTGTCGATTTGGCAAAACGCCTCGGCAGAACACCGGCCAGCGTTTCCATGAAGCTGGGCAATCTCGCCTCGTTCGATCCTGCTCTGAAGCTTCGCGGGATTCGTGGGCTGACGGGCGCAAGCATCCTTGACAGGGAGATATGGGAGGAGTTTCACGCGAATCTAAAAGAATACGCGCCTCTCAGTCAGGAGCGGTTCGACGCTCTCTTTATCAAATCCAAAAACGAAACCACAGAAGTCATTCCCGGCACCGGAATTCGCCGCTGTAAATGTCCTCCGACAGGCGACACCGAAACAAAGGCACTCACCAAACAGCGCCGGGGCCAGGACTACTTTCGAGAGATTGTCCTCAACAACTTCGCCAACCGCTGCGGCCTCACCGGCCTGCCTGTCCGCGAACTTCTTATCGCCTCACACATTTTGCCGTGGCGGAGCCACGAATCAGAACGGCTCAACGTCCGTAATGGCATTTGTCTGAACCGCCTCCACGATGCCGCCTTTGATCGAGGACTCATCAGCTTCGATAAGGATCTCCGGATGATACTCTCATCAAAACTCCGCTTCCTCCTGCCGCAGGAAGCTGTCGAAACTCATTTTGAGGCCTACGAAACGAAAGAGCTCAATCTTCCCGAGGATGCTCAACCGCCCGATCAAATTTTTCTCGCTGCGCACAGGGACAGATTTAAATTTTAAAAAAGGGAAAGTGACTTTGTTTTTGAAGGCAACCGGGGCGATGTGCGCAGCCAGATCGGGAATGCTGTTCCTCCGCCCGTCGCTTACGGTGTCGGCTCCTACATACTGAGAGCTTTGCTTGTGGCTGACGGTATTCTGAGGGAAACACAGCCTCATGCCCTGCTTTGCGAGGACGCCCGCGAATATCGGGCACCCCGCCGGACAAGCAAGCCTGCGGTTATTTGAGCAGTTTGTTGCGGATATCCTCGGGGAGTTTCGAGGTCGAGATCCAGGCTTTTGCCGCGGCCGGGTCCTGGCGGATCCACTCGCGGGCGATGCTTTCGGTTTGTTGGACCCGCTGTTTCGGGTCCGAGATTCCGGCGACCCACGTGAAGGCGGCTTCGGGGTCCTCTTGGGCGATTTTTCTGGAGAGCGAGCGGAGCGCGCCATCCTTGGACGGCCCTGCGGGCTGTTTGTCGAGCCATGCGGCGGCCGACTCGGAATCCCTGGAAGCCCAGTGGCTGACGACCGTTTCCATGGGGCCGGAGCGCTCGGACTCCGGCATGGCGGCCACGTATTTTGCCGCGGCCTCGGGCGCGTTGCCCGCCCATTGGGAAACGATGTTCCGGACGGCATCGGTTCGCTCGGACGGGTCGGTGAGGGACGAAGACCACTTGAGCGCCGCGTCGGGCGAGATCCGTCCCCATCCGGAGGCGACCGACTGAACGGCGCTCTTGCGGTCCTCGGGGGCGAGGTTGGAAAGCGCTTGGGCGGCGGCCTGCGGGTTGTCGTTGCTCCATGTCGAGAAGACCGATCTCATGCTGTTCGAGCGGGCCTCGCCGGCCGGCAGATTGCGGACCCAGTCGAAGACCTCCTGCTTGTTTGTCGCGGAGCGCATCCACTGCGAGGCGATCTGGCTGGCCACATTGGAAAACGTGCGCCCGGCGGGCAGTTGCATGGCGGCGGCGGCGGCGGCGGCCGGGTTCTCGTTCGCCCAACTGGAGAAGATGCCGGACACCGCCTGCTGGAACGTGTCGCCCGGGGGCACGTGTTCCAGCACCGCCTGGAGGAGGACCTTGCGGTCGCCGTTCTGGTTCTGGCTCAGGTTCTGCAAGATGGAGCCGCGGGTGCTCGGATCTTCGATCGAGATGGCATAATTTAGTGCGGCGGAAAAATCGGTTCCTGCCCAAGCGTTGACGGCCGTGGCGACGGCTTGGCCCCGCTGGGCTTTTTCGTTGATGGTGAGCGCGGCTTTGAGAGCGGCCTGCGGATCGCTCTGCGCCCAGTTTTGGATGACCTGCACGCGCGGGTCGCCGTAGGGATTTCCCGAGGAGGACGCCGGCAGGGTCGATGCATACGCCCATGCCGCCTGGGGGTCCTTCTGTGCCAGATTCGAGACGAGAGCCTGGCGCGCCTGTTCCGCCTGGCGTCCGCTCAGGCGGGAGATGGCGGCTTTCGCAGCCTCGGGGTCTTTTTGTGCCCACTGGGCGAAAATCATGAAAAGCGACGAGTCGCCGTCGCGGTTGCCGGGGGATGCGGTGGCCAGCGCGAGCGCGCGCTCCGGGTCTTTCTGGGCAAGGCTGGAGATCGCCATCGAGCGGATCTGCATTTTGAGCTGGGGCTCGGTCGAGGAATCCGCGAGGGCCAGGGCCCGCGCCGGATCTTTTGCCGCGATGTTGGAGATGACCGCCATGACCGCGCTCTGGCGCATCCCGGGCTGCTTGATGCCCATCGCGAGATTCCAGGCCGCCTGCGGGTCGGATTCCGCAAAGGCCGAGAGAACCATGTAAACTCCGCTCTGCCGGCCCTGGGCAAGATTTCCAGAGCACATCTCCGCCGCAAGGGCCGGAAGGTTCGAAGCCTTCAGACGCTCCTGTAGATCGGCGTATTTTCGCATGGAATTCGTGCCGGAAAATCCGCCGGATTCCAGGCTGGCCAGCTCGGCGCTAAGCGTGGCAGCGGTGAGCGGCTCGCGTTTCTCGGGCTTCTTGGGATCCAGGTTCTGAACCGGCGCGCCGGGGAGGACTTCCTGTCCGGTGGCGGGCGCATCGCCGCGATCGACCGCGATGGTGGAAGCGGGCGAAGCGGCGGCTGGGACCGATGACCGGCCGAGGAAATATCCGGCTCCCGCTCCGAACAACGCAGAGAGCAGGGCGGCAATGAGGGTCGTGGTGTATTTTGTCATAAAGGAGGAAGGCCGGCCCCTTCGAGAAGTTCCTCGGCGGCGAGCGAGGGGGCGAGTTGCCCGGAGAGGATCTCCCGCTCGAGCCGGGAGGAGAGGGCTGCGACCTGCGGGTCGCTCAAAAAACGGGCGCGCAATTCCTGCTCGACGAGCGCCTGCCACCACGCGATCGCCTGCTCGTGGCGGCGCAGGTCGAAATCCCCGTCCGCCTCGACATGCGCGAAATATTTTTCCACGGCGCGCCAGGCCTCCGCGATCCCGGTGCGCTCGGCCGACGAGGCGGCGAGCACCGGCGGTTTCCAGCCCTCGGTGGCCGGGCTCAGGAAATGCATCACGCGCTCGAACTCCAGCCGCGTCGCCTCGGCGCGGATCTTGTTTTCGCCGTCCGCCTTGTTCACGAGCAGGATGTCCGCAATTTCAAAAATCCCTTTCTTCATCCCCTGGAGCTCGTCCCCGGCCCCGGCGATGAGGACGAGCACGAAGCAATCCACCATCGCGCGGACGGCGATTTCGCTCTGCCCGACACCCACGGTTTCGATGAGCACGACGTCGAAGCCGGCCGCCTCGCAGACGGCGATGGTTTCGCGGGTCTTGCGCGTCACTCCTCCGAGCGCGCCGCCGGACGGGGATGGCCGGATGAAGCACTCGTCCCGGCGCGAGAGGGTTTCCATGCGGGTTTTGTCGCCGAGGATGCTGCCCCGCGTGAGCGAGCTGCTGGGGTCCACGGCCAGCACCGCGACCTTGCGCCCCGCGTCGCAAAGATGGTTGCCAAGCGCTTCTATGAGCGTGCTTTTCCCCGCTCCGGGAACCCCGGAAATCCCGACGCGGTGGGCAAATCCCGGGCGCTCGCCGATCCGGCGCAGGATCTCGCGCGCCAGCGGGCGGTGGGCGGAGGCGTTGCTTTCCACGAGGGTGATCGCGCGCGACACCATCGCCCGCTCGCCGGCAAATATGCCTTCGACCAGCTCGTCAACCCCGGGCGAGCGGCGCGCGCGGGGGACGTCCGGCGAGCTCCGCCGCGGCTGGGGAATACCCGGCATGACCGATGTCGTGAATTCAGCGCCCCCGTTTTCGGGAACCCATGGCGGACGTTGCGCGGCATCAGACATCCCTTTGGCATACATGCATCGGGCGCATGGCGTCAATCCGGGTTGGAGCTCGAGGGCAGCCGCCACTTTTCCATTGGAAGAAATCCGCCACATGGTGGATGATGTGGCCATGCCACGGTGCGCGTCCGTTCTCCTGCTTCCTGACCGATGATCGAACAAGCGATCATCGTTCTCGTCGTCGTCGGCTTGTTGATGGTCGCCGCCGAGGTTTTTGTGCCCGGCCTGGTCCTCGGGATTCTGGGCGGCCTCTGCCTCGCCGGTGCCGTTGCTCTCTGCTATGCCGCCTACGGCCTGCTCGGGGGAACCGCCGCCTTCTCAGCCCTCGCCGCTCTCGGCATTTCCGGTTTTTTCCTGTGGCTCCGGCTTTTTCCGCGCACGCCGCTCGGCAAAAAAATGATGCTCAACAGGGCGCTGCTCTCCCGCAACTCCTTGAAGGCCCCGGACCTCACCGGGGCAACCGGCGAAGCCGTCACCCCGCTCCGGCCCGCCGGAACCGCCGTCATCGGGGGCCGGCGGATGGATGTCGTGGCCGAGGGCGGGCTCATCGAACCCGGCCGGAAAATTTCCGTCGTCGCGCAGGAAGGGATCCGGATCGTCGTCCGGCAGGCCAACTGATTTTTGATGGAGGTCACAAAACGAAAGCTTTTGTGTCGCGGCGGGAATTTGCTATAAGATAAACTAATAACCCTGACGATGCTGGACGAAGAACTCAAAGCGGATTTGCAAAAGCGCGGGATTTTCGTGGCCTCGTTCGAGGACCTCTACAACTGGGGCCGGAAGAATTCCCTGTGGCCGCTGCAGTTCGGGCTCGCGTGCTGCGCGATCGAGATGATCGCGACGGCGGCGGCGCGGTTCGACATGGCGCGGTTCGGGGCCGAGGTGTTCCGCCCTTCCCCGCGCCAGGCCGACCTGATGATCATCGCCGGGACGGTGACCAAGAAGATGGCCCCGCTGGTCGTGCGGCTCTACAACCAGATGCCCGAGCCGAAATACGTGATCGCCATGGGGGCGTGTGCGATCTCGGGCGGGCCGTTCAAGGAAGGCTACAACGTCCTCAAGGGGATCGACCGGTATATCCCGGTGGACGTCGCGATCCCGGGATGCCCGCCGCGACCGGAGGCCCTCCTCGAGGGACTCATCAAGCTCCAGGAAAAAATCGGGGGCCAGCGGCTGTTCGGCCCGCGCCGCGCGCGCCATGCCGACACCGGCGACGCGGCCGACTATCCGGTCCCCGCATACGGCACCCGCGACCTCGAACCCGCATTGAACCCCGGTGTTTTCCAGCCCGCCCCGCCACGGAGGGACGGGGAATGACAGGAGTGCTCGAAGCCATCAAAGCCGCCATTCCGTCCGCCGGGGTCGAGCTTCTCAAAAACCCGAGCCCGTGCGCGCAGGACTCGCTGGTGGTCGCCGCGAACGACGCCCGCGCGGTCGCGGAATTCCTGCGCGACTCGCTCGGCTTCGATTTCTGCTCGAACGTGAGCGGCGTGGACTGGCTGCCGCAGAAGGTCAAGGAGGAGGCCGTCCACAAGGAAAGCGTCGAGGGGGCCGAGTCGGAGGTGAAGGAAACCGCCGAACGCGAGATCCCCGGCTTCCTGGAAGTCGTTTACCACCTGTTTTCGATCGCCAATAAATCCGGGCCGCTGACATTGCGGGTGCGGACGGGCGACCGGGGCGGCGATGTTTCGGTCCCCTCGCTCACGCCGGTCTGGAAGGGCGCGGATTTTCAGGAGCGCGAGGTTTTTGACCTTTACGGTGTCCGCTTTGACGGCCACCCCGACCTGCGGCGGATCCTGATGTGGGACGAGTTCGACGGCCACCCGATGCGCAAGGACTACGTGGCGCCGGACGATTACGAATACGAGCCGACCCCGCACGACCAGATCCTGGCGAAAGTGAAAGCGCGAACGGAGGCCGCATGAGCTACCTTCCTTCCCTCGCGCCATCGCAGATGATCGACGTCTCGCTCGGGCCCCAGCACCCCTCGACGCACGGGGTCTTCCGCATGAACGTCACGCTCGACGGCGAGACGGTCGTCAAGCTCCAGCCGGTTTTTGGCTACCTCCACCGGAACCACGAAAAAATCGCGGAGGGCAACTCGTGGCTCGCGGCGATGCCCTACACCGACCGGCTCGATTACATCTGCTCTCTCACCAACAACTGGGCCTACGCGCTCGCCGTGGAAAAACTCGCCGGCATCGAGGTCGCCGAACGCGCGGAATACATCCGCGTGATCACCGCCGAGCTCACCCGCCTCCAGAACCACGCCGCGTTTCTCGGCTTCGTCCTCGGCGACATGGGCGCCTGGGGGACCGCCCTCATGTATGCGTTCCGCGAGCGCGAAAAAATCCTCGACCTTTTCGAGGCGCTCACCGGCGCGAGGATGATGTGCAATTACATGCGTTTCGGCGGATGCCGCTGCGACCTGCCGCCCGGCTGGCTCGAAGCCGCCCGCAAGCTGGTTGGCGGGTTCCCAGCGTTTCTCGACGAGATGGAGGCGCTCCTCACCGGCAACGAAATCCTCCTCGCCCGTCTCCAAGGAATCGCCCCGCTGACCGCCGGACGCGCGATCAACGGCAGCGCGTCGGGCCCGGTCCTCCGCGCGGCGGGGGTGGACTACGACATCCGCAAGGCGGACAACTACGGGATCTATAACCGGTTCAAATTCCGTGTCCCGCGGGGCTCGGCCGGCGACTGCTACGACCGGTTCATGATCCGCGTCCTCGAAGCCCGGGAGTCGGTGGAAATCCTCAAGCAGGCGATCGCGGGCATTCCCGAAGGCCCGGTCGTCAGCCCGAAGGCCAAGCAGCGGGGGTTCCGCCCGCCGGCTGGCGAAGCCTACGGGCGCATCGAGGGACCGAAGGGCGAACTCGGGTTCTACCTCATCAGCGACGGCAGCGACCACCCCTACCGGCTCCGCATCCGCCCGCCGAGCCTGATCAACCTCACCCTGCTCGAAGAGCTCTGCCTCGGCGCCAAAATCGCCGACGTCATGGTCATCCTCGGCTCCATCGACATCGTCATGGGGGAAGTGGACCGATGAAGAAAAGCGGAAAGCGGAAATGGGAAACCGGAAAGAAATTCTTGCCGCGCTCCGCGCGGGATTTGCTTCTTTCCACTCTCCGCATTCCGCTTTCCAATTTCGCCCTATGAACTTCCCCGGCTCCGGCATCGTCAAAGGGCTCGCGGTCACCGCGCGGAATTTCGCGGGCAGCTATTTCGAGAAGGACCGGCTCATCACCGAGCAATACCCGGAGGAACGCCCGAAGCTCCCGGAAAACTCCCGCAGCTTCCCGTTCCTGGTTTACGACGGGGAGGACCCCGAGGCGGGCATGCGCTGCGTCTCGTGCAAAATCTGCGAGAAGGAATGCCCGCCGCAATGCATCTTCATCATCCAGGACCGCGATGCCGCCGGCAAAGCGCTCAAGCGCCCGAAGGTTTTCGACATCGACATCTCGGTCTGCATGAGCTGCCAGATCTGCGTCGAGGTCTGCCCGTTCGAAGCGATCCGCATGGACCAGGACTACGAGTTCAGCTCGTTCGACCGGTTCGGCTCGCTCCTCCTCGACAAAGCCAAGCTCCTGAAATCGAACTCCTACTACCAGAGCATCCACCCGACCGACGCCGCGGAGACCGACGCCCGCCTCGAAGCCGACCGGAAGAAGAAGGAAGCCGCAGCCTCCGCCAAAGCCGCCAAGGCCGCGCAAACCACGGAGGCCGCCAAGTGATGCATTTCCTCGAACGAGCGCCCGTCGAACTGCTGCACGGGTTTCTGAACCTGCTCGGATCGTTCGGCGTCCCGGCGTGGATCCTGGCTATCGTTTCTGCCGCTACCATCATCGGCACGGTCATCGGGGTTTTTCTCGTTCTCTTCGCGCTGATGTCGGTGGTGGAGCGCAAAATTCTCGCCCGCGCGCAGAACCGCTACGGCCCGAACCGCGTGGGTTTTTTCCGCTGGCGGCTCTGCGGCCTCTTCCAGCCGGTGGCCGACGGCATCAAGATGCTCACGAAAGAGGATCTCGTGCCGCGCTCGGCGGACCGGGTCGTCCATTTTCTCGCCCCGGTCGTGATGATGGTGCCGGCGCTCATGGTCCTCGCGATCCTTCCCTACGGGCGCGGCATGGTGCCGGCCGACCTCGATGCCGGGATCCTCTATTTCTTCGCGGTCGGTGCCGGGACGGAAGTCGCGGTCTTCATGGCCGGGTGGGCGAGCAACAACAAGTATTCCGTGCTCGGGGGGATGCGCGCGATCGCCCAGATGATCAGCTACGAAATCCCGCTCGTCATCGCCTCGATCACCGCGGCCATGATCTCGGGTTCGCTGGCGCCCACGGCCATCGTCGCGGCGCAGGGAGGCTTCGCGGGGGGGTTCGTGCCGCGGTGGTTCGTGCTCACCCCGTGGGGGTGTGCCGCATGCCTTTTGTTTTATATCGCGGCGCTGGCGGAATCGAACCGCAGCCCGTTCGACCTGCCGGAAGGCGAGTCCGAGCTCGTGGCCGGCCACCTCACAGAATACTCCGGCTTCAAATACGCGACGTTTTTCATGGCCGAGTATATCGGGATGTTCGCGGTTTGCGGGATGCTGGTCACCCTCTTCCTCGGCGGGTGGCAGGCCCCGCTGCCGTTTCTCTCCGTCATCCCCTCGTGGTGCTGGTTCTTCGGGAAAGTCTGCTTTGTGGCGTTCACGATGGTCTGGGTGCGGGCGACGCTGCCGCGCCTCCGGATCGATCACCTGCTCGCCTTCGCCTGGAAATTTCTCCTGCCGATGAGCTTCGCGGCCTTTATCTCGGCAGCCTGCTGGCACTACGCCGGGCGCGGCCCGCTGGCCTGGCTGCTCTCGCTGGCCATCGTTGCGATCCCCTACCTGATCCTCGGCACCGCATTCACGAACCGCTTCGCCGTCTCCCGGCGGACCTACCAGTTTTCCGAATGATTGTTACCAAAACAGAGGAAGCCCGCGAATCGCGCGAAAAACCGCGAATGGAAGAAGCTCACAGGAAAAGGTCCTCTCAACTTGAAGGTGCAAGCTCCTTTGGTTTTAACCGCCTGGATTTATTCGCGTTTATTCGCGTGATTCGCGGGCAAATTCCTATTTCCGAATGATCTGCGATTTTCTGAAATCCTGCTGCGCCGATCCGATGAAATTCCTCGGGGACTGGTTCGTCCTGCTGCCGGCGGCAGTCCTCCTCCTCGCCGCCGGCGCGGCGGCCGTGATGCGGAACCTCATCCACGCGGCGCTCTGCCTCACGCTCGGCTTCATCGCGCTCGGCATCGTCTTCATCGCCCTCGGCGCGGAGTTTGTCGGCTTCGTTCAGCTCCTCGTCTATGTCGGGGCCGTGGCCATGGTCATCGTCTTCGCCATCCTTCTCACCAAACCGGACCAGCTCACGAAATCGGGGTCGGCATTTTCCGGCCTCGGCCCCGCCGGCGGCGCGGCAGCGGGGTTTGTCGCCCTGGTTGCGCTGCTCGGGTTCATCTTCGCCAGCCCGCTCGCCAAAAAGCCGCTGCCGCCGCCGGCGGCCGCGCCGGTCGCCGCCATCGGCGAGGCGCTGATGGGCGACTACGTGGTGGCGCTCCTCGCTACCGGCGTCCTGCTCACGGCCGCGCTCGTCGGGGCCGCGGTTCTCGCCATGGAGGACAAACCATGACGCAAATAACTTCGTGGCACTGGCATCCTGCCCATGCGTTACATCAGCTCGCGAAAACCACGCATGGGCAAGATGCCCGTGCCACAAGAGAACTATGACGCTCCAGATCCTTCTCGCCATCTCCGCGATCCTCTTCGCTTTCGGCCTCGCCGCCGCGCTCTCGCGCTCGAATGCCATCATGATCCTCATCGGGATCGAGCTGATGCTCGGTGCCGCGAACCTAAACTTTATTTCCTTCTGGAGATTTTCCGAAAACCCGTCCGACCTGGCGGGCATCATGTTCGCGATCTTTTCGATCGCCGTCGCCGCCGCCGGTGCCGCCGTCGGCCTCGCCGTCATCATCCTCGTCCACCGCAGGATCAAAAGCGTCGAGGCCGACGACGCCTCGAATTTAAGGGGATGAAGAAAAACGCGAAACTTTCTTGTGGGGGCGCACGCTTCGGGCGTGGATTGCGGTGGGAGCGCACGCTTCCAGCGTGTGGGACATCCGGCATCCCTGCCGGATGCCTTAAAAGGAACATTGCGCGGCAGGATGCCGCGCATTGCACGCTGGAAGCGTGCGCTCCCATACTCCGTTGCCGCTTTCCATGATTTCCCTGATTCCCATTCTCCCGCTGCTGGCCGCCGGCGTGACCGCCCTGATGAAGCGCAGCCAGCGCGTGCCTGCCGCGACGCTCGTCATCGCCGCGCAGTCGGTCTCGACGGTTTTCAGCCTGCTGGCGTTTCTCCAGACGCTCGGCGGCGCGGCGCGGACGTATTTCAATTTCCCTTGGCTGAGCACCGGCAGCGAAACGCTGAGCCTCGGGCTGCTGCTCGATCCGCTGGGCGGCGGCATGGTGCTGATGGTCTCGTTCGTGTCGCTGCTGATCTTCATCTACAGCGTCGGCTACATGAAGGAAGACGCGAACTTCACGCGGTTCTTCTGCTTCCTGTCGCTGTTCTCCGCCGCGATGCTGGGGGTCGTCCTTTCCAACAGCCTGCTGCTCACGTTCATCTGCTGGGAGCTGGTCGGGCTGGCGTCGTATTTGCTCATCGGGTTCTGGTTCCACAAACCCGAGGCCGCCGCGGCCGCGAAGAAGGCATTCATCACGACCCGGATCGGCGACATGGGGTTCCTGCTCGGCATGCTCTGGCTCTACTCGGCGTCGGGCACATTGCTCTTTTACGACCGCGGGCACGGCTGCCTCGAACAGGCCGCGCTCACCGGGATGGCCGCGAAGACCGCCTGCGCCGGGCTCGCGGTCTCGAACTGCATCGCCCTCCTCATCTTCTGCGGCGCGGCGGGAAAATCCGGCCAGTTCCCGCTCCACGTCTGGCTGCCGGACGCGATGGAAGGCCCGACTCCGGTCAGCGCGCTCATCCACGCGGCCACGATGGTGGCCGCTGGCGTCTATCTCGTCGCCCGCATGTTCCCGGTTTTTTCCGCGACCGGCAACGTCTCGGCCGCGCTGACGACCGTCGCCTGGGTCGGGGCCTTCACCGCTCTCTTCGCCGCTCTGATCGCGGTCGCGCAGACCGACATCAAGCGGATCCTCGCGTATTCGACGGTCTCGCAGCTCGGCTTCATGATGCTCGCGCTCGGGGTCGGGAGCGTCACGGCGGCGATGGTCCACCTGATCGCCCACGCGTTTTTCAAGGCGCTCCTCTTCCTCGGCGCGGGCTCCGTCATCCACGGGATCCACGAGGAGCAGGACATCCGGAACATGGGCGGCCTGCGGAAATTCATGCCGGCCACGTTCGTCACCTACGCCATCGGCATGATGGCGCTCTGCGGGGTCCCGTTCTTTTTCTCCGGTTTCTGGAGCAAGGATGAAATCCTCCACGTCGCCCGCCAGTGGCCGGTTTCGCAACTGCCGTTCTTCATGGCCGCCGCCGCCGCGTTCCTCACGGCATTCTACATGACCCGCCAGATGTGCTACGTGTTCGCCGGCTCGTATCGCGGCCACGCCCACCCGCACGAAAGCCCGGCGGTGATGACTGTCCCGCTCGGCATCCTCGCCGGGGCCGCTGTCCTGATGTCGATCCCCGCGACGCCCGCGTGGCCGTGGTTTCATGGCTACCATAACGGCGAAGCCATCACGCTGGATTTCGCCCGGCTTTGGGAGCACGACTTCGTCACGATCGCCGGGCTTTCGACTGCCATCGTGGCCGCCGGGATCGGGATCGGCTATTTTCTCTACCGGCAGATCGGGATCGAAAGCCAAGGGGAACGGGCGTCCCGCCCGTTTGGGCAGGAGACATCGCAACCACTCAGCCATACACGGGCGGGACGCCCGTGCCCCCTGGATCATCCCGATGCCCCCCTGGCTGCAGATCCGGTCCAAAAGCTCTGGCCGAGGCTTTATTCCACGCTCGCAAACCGTTTTTATGTTGACGAAATTTACCGCGCGACCGTCGTCCGCGCGCTCGGTCTGCTGGCGTGCCTCGCGGAATGGATCGACCGCCGGATCCTTTCCGGGATCGTCCGGCTGGTCGGCGCGCTCTCCATTGCCGCCTCTTCGCTCAGCGACCTTTTCGACAGGTTCTGGATCAACCTCGGATTCGACAGCGTCTGCGGCGGGCTCCGCGACGGAGGGCAGCTCGCCTCCTCGTGGGAAAGCGGCCGCGTGCAGGGATACCTGCGGTTCCTGAGCGTCGGGGTCGTTCTCCTTCTCATCATTCTCGGATGGTTGCTCACATGACACTCCTCACGCTGATCCCATTTCTCGGGGCCCTGTTTGTCGCGCTCCTGCCTTCGCGAGGGCGCGGGCAGGCATCCCCCGCACCTTTGTCGGACCGTTCCCCTCAAGCGGCGCGCTGGATCGGGCTTGCCTACATGTTCGGGGCTCTGGCGATCGCGGTTTTGCTCGCGTTCCGATACGATCGCGCGGCCGGAGGGATCCAGTTTAAAGAGTTTCACCATTGGATCCCCTCGCTCGGGGTGGATTATTTCGCCGGTGCCGACGGCATGAGCCTGATGCTGGTCCTGCTGGCCGCGATCATCACGCCGTTCGCCGTGCTGTCCGCCGGGCCCGGCATTTCGAAATTGCAGGTCGTGCTGATCCTGCTCCTCGAAACGGCGCTTTTCGGATCGTTCACCGCGCTGAATTTCATCCACTGGTTTCTCTATTACGAGCTGAGCCTCGTGCCCGCGTTCCTGCTCGTCCGCTCGGCGGGGACAAAAGCGGCGACGGCCGCGGCGCTGCGGTTTTTCATCTACACATTGCTCGGCGGGCTCGCGATGCTCATCGGGTTTCTGGCCATCCAGCTTGCCACGGGGACGTTCGACCTCATCAGCCTTGCGAATGCCGGCCCTTCGCTTGACGGGCTCCTCGCCGCGCGGTTCGGATGGCCGTCCGCGGGCCTGCTGGTTTTTTGCTGCATCTTCCTCGGCCTCGCGGTGAAAGTTCCCGTCGTGCCGTTCCACACCTGGCTGCCCGATGCCTACACGGAGGCTCCTTCATCGGTCACGATGCTTCTCGCCGGGCTGATGTCGAAGATGGGGGTCTATGGGTTTCTGCGGCTGCTGGTGCCGCTGTTCCCGCAGCGGATGCAGGAACTCGCGACCCCTCTCCTCTGGCTGGCGCTCGCGACGATCATCTTCTCCGCGTTGGCCGCGCTCGCGCAGACCGACCTCAAGCGCATCTTCGCGTATTCGTCGGTCAACCACCTCGGCTATTGCCTGCTCGGGATCTTCGCCGTCGCGGCCGTTCCCATGGGCGCGCCCGCCGCGCGCGCGGCGGCCACCAACGGCGTCCTGCTCCAGATCTTCAACCACGGCCTCACCGCCGCCGTCCTCTTCTGCTTCGTCGGGTTCATCGAGCGCCGCTCGGGCGGGCTTCGCGGGATGGCTGACTTCGGCGGACTTCGCGCGGCGGCCCCGGTGTTCGCCGGGCTGATGGGCATCGCGATTTTCTCGTCGCTCGGGCTCCCCGGGCTCAACGGGTTCGTCGGCGAATTCCTGATTTTCAGCGGCACCTTCATACTCGTCTGGTGGTCGGCCGCGCTCGCCGCCATCGGGCTTTTCGTCACCGCGGTCTTCTTGCTGAACATCATCCAAAAAGTCTTCACCGGCCCGCTGCCGGAGCGCTGGTCGAAATTTCCCGACCTCACCCCCGCCGAAATCCTCGCCGTCGCGCCCGCGGTCGCCCTGATGTTCGTCCTCGGCATCTACCCGCAGGCGCTCATCGCCCTTTTCAACGCGAAATGATTCTTAACGCCACATATCTCTCCGCATTCGCCGGTGCCTTCCTCATCCTCCTGTTGCCGGAGCGCCGCGCGCCGCTCGCGAAGTGGGTCGCGCTCGTCGCGGCGCTGGCCGGGCTGGGGTTCGCGAAGTTCGCTTTCCTGTTTTACGACAACGCGCCCGGTGCCCCGCATTTTCAGTATCTGACGCGGATTCCTTGGATCCCGCAGCTCGGGATTTCGTTTTCCACCGGAGCCGACGGCATCAGCTTGGTCATGCTGCTGCTCACCGGGATCATCGCGGTGGCCGGCGTGCTTTTTTCGTGGAACGTCACGCACCGGCCGCGGGCGTTCTTCGCGTTTTACCTGGTCATCATCGGCGGTGTTTACGGGGTCTTCCAGAGCTTCGACTTGTTCCTGCTCTTCGTGTTTTACGAGATCGTCATCATCCCGAAATATTTCCTGATCGCGGCGTGGGGGTCCACGAACCGCGAATACGGCGCGATGAAGCTGACGATGTATTCGGTCGCCGGCAGCTCCCTCGTCCTCCTCGCGCTGATTGCCACCTCTGCCGCTTCGGGCGCGCATTCGTTCGATCTCTTCACGCTCGCCGATCCGGCGAAAGCGCATTTTGCGCCCGGCTTCCAGGCGTGGGCGTTTCCGGTGATGTTCGTCGGATTTGCCGTGCTGGCCGGCCTGTGGCCGTTCCACACGTGGGCGCCGACCGGGCACGTCGCCGCGCCGACCGCCGTCTCGATGCTCCTTGCGGGAGTCGTCATGAAGCTCGGTTCGTATTCCGCCTTGCGCGTGGCCATGACTCTCTTTCCGCAGGGCCTCGACCAATGGAGGATCCTGTTTGCCGTGCTCGCGACCGCAGGCATCGTCCTCGGCGCTCTCGTCGCCCTCGCGCAGAAGGACCTCAAATTCACCGTCGGCTATTCGAGCATTGCCCACATGGGGTTCGTTTTGCTCGGCCTCATGACGCTCAACCTCGCCGGTCTCGGCGGCTCCGTCCTCCAGATGTTCTCGCACGGCATCATCGGCGGGCTCCTCTTCGCCGTCGTCGGGCGGATGATTTACGACCGCACCCGCACTCGCGACATCGCGGAACTCGGGCGGATGAACCTGACAAGAGCGCTCCCGTTCGCCGCGTTCACGTTCACCGTCGCCTCGCTCGCCTCGATGGGCCTGCCCGCCTTCAGCGGCTTCATTGCCGAGTTCACCATCCTCAAAGGTTCGTGGGCATCCCTCCCCTGGCTGCTCCTCCCTGCGGGCATTGGCGTTGTCGTGACGGTTGCCTTCACCCTCCGCGCCCTCCAGCGCACGTTTTACCCATCCGGTGAACCCTCCTCCGCGCCCGCCCACGCGTTCGATCCGATCACTCTTCCCGAAAAACTCGGAGCCATCCTGCTCATCGCCACAACCCTTTACGCCGGACTCCTTCCATCGGCCCTCCTCGACCCGATCCTCCGCAGCTTCCAGAGCCCGCTCATGCACGGGCTCCTCAGATGATAATAGCGATAAAGGTTTCAACCCGAAAACGGCGATTGAGAAATTCTTTCAGAATGGAAAGCCCGGCCTCGGACGCTTCGCGTCCTGCGTTGCAACCTCTACAAGATTCGCCGTTTTCGGTTTCCATCTGCGAAATGTCCGTCCATCTTCAAAGCCGACTTCGCCATGACCGCCACATCCACCATTTATCGCCGGATCAGCATCCGGATACTGCCGATCCTGTTTTGCTGTTACCTCATCAACTACATTGACCGAGTCAATGTCAGCTTCGCCCAGCTCCGGATTTCCACCGCGCTGGGAATCGGTCCGGCGGCTTACGGTTTTGGTGCGGGCTTGTTTTTTATCGGCTATTTCTTTCTTCAGGTTCCGAGCAACCTTCTCCTGCACCGCATCGGGGCGCGCCGGTGCATTTCCCTGATCATGCTGGTGTGGGGGGCCGTCTCCGCCTCGACCGCGTTCGTGCAGAACGAGTGGCAGTTCTACGTGATCCGCTTCCTGCTCGGCGCTTCCGAGGCCGGGTTTTTTCCTGGGGTTATCCTTTACCTCACGTGGTGGTATCCCGCGTCGGTGCGCGCCCGGGTGGTGGCCGTGTTTTTGACGGCCATTCCCGTGGCGGGGTTGCTGGGAGGGCCGTTGTCGGGCTGGATTCTGGAAAGCGTGCACTGGGGGAGGCTCGCGGACTGGCAGTGGCTGTTCCTTCTCGAGGGCTTGCCTTGCTTTCTCATGGCGCTGTGGGTATTCCGTTGCCTGCCTGATCGTCCAGGGGACGCGCGGTGGCTCGATGAAGCCGGCCGCCGCTCGCTGGAATCCATCCTGCAGGAAGAATCGCGGCAGCGCGCCGCGACAGGATCTGCGACGACATCCGCCGCAAAAGCCTTCCGGCATCCCCTGGTCTGGAAGCTTTGCCTGCTCTATTTTTGCACCATGATGGGCCTCTACGGGCTGACCTTCTGGCTGCCGCAAACCATCAAGGCCCTGGGCTGGACCGGCGCTTTGGAAATCGGGTTGCTGAGCGCCGTCCCTTGGCTGTTCGCGGTCGTCTTCATGCTCGTTCTGGGAGCGCGGTCGGACCGGAAGCAGGAGCGCCGCCTTCACGCCGCTTTCGCCGCCGTCATCGGCGCGGCCGGATTTGCGCTGTGCGGGTTCACGCACGGCGGCGCGATCGGGCTCGTGGCCCTTTGCCTCGTCGCTTCTGGAGTCATGGGCATGATGGCCGTGCAATGGTCCATGCCGAGCAACTTGCTGGGCGGCTCCGCTGCCGCCGCCGGAATCGCGCTGGTCAACTCGTTCGGAAATCTCGGCGGATTTGTTAGCCCGACCCTGATCGGGCAGATCACGAAAGCGACCGGCAACCAGGCTTGGGGGTTGATCGCGACTTCCGCCATTCTCTTGTTCGCCGCCGTTTTGTTGGGTTGCTCTCCTTCCCTTGAGCCGCGGGGTGCCGGGGCGAATCGCTGACAGCCTCTCTTGGAAATCCCCGTGCCCCACGGGCAAAATTGCACGCGCTTGACTCCCCATGCCCGCTTTGCCAACCTGCGCCCATGTCGATACTAGCTTGCAGTTTTGTCCTCCGGGCTGACGGTCCGGAGGACCCAAAGCGGTCTCCTACCAACACCAGAAAATCTCGGCCTGCCGAAGACCGCGCCGCAATCGCGCTGTTGCGGGCCATGATCCCCGAGGCTCTCGACTTCCTTCAGTGACGGACGTGGAAAATTCCGGAATCGAACGTCCCCGCATGGATGCCGACGTTGTGTGCGTCGGCTTCGGCCCGGCTTCGGGAGGGTTTTTGACGACCCTTTCCCGTGCGATCCTCAACGAGGACGGATCGACGGCGATCGAGAGCCCATCGGTGCCGGGCCTCCCGCTCCAGGTGCTGTGCTACGAGCGCGCGGACGACCTCGGCTTCGGGGTCTCGGGCGTGGTCACCCGGGCGCGCGGCCTGCGGGAAAGTTTCCCGGATATCGATCGCGCGCAGATTCCCATGGCTGCCCCGGTGGCAGATGAAAAATTTCTCTACCTGCTGGATCCGGTCGGAGCCAGTTGCCGTCCGGCCCTGATGCGGCTCGCCGATGGTGCGATCCGCGCGATGGGCGGGATACTGGGCGTCAAGGATGACGCGATGGAACTGCCGTGGACGCCGGATTTTCTCGCAAAGCATGGAGGGCTCGTGCTTTCGATCGGACAGTTCAACCAGTGGGTTGGCCAGCAGGTGATGGGTTCGGGCACCGTGCAGATCTGGCCCGCGAGCCCTGTGGGAGATGTCCTTGTCGAGAATGGCGGGGTGGTCGGCATCCGGCTTGTTGACCAGGGTGTCACCAAGGAGGGGAAGCCCACGGACGAATTCATGCCCGGCATGGAGGTGCATGCGGCATTGACCGTGGTGGCCGATGGCCCGGTCGGCCCGGTCGGGAGGCAGCTCGACATGGCGTTCGGCATCCCCGAGGGACACCACGCCCGCGATTGGGCGATCGGCATGAAATTTGTCGTCGATCTGCCGGACACCTGCGAGCTGGAACCCGGCACGGTCATCCACACGCTCGGCTACCCCGAGCCGGAGATCTTCGGGTTTTTCTACGTCCATCCCAACCGCGTGGCCTCGATGGGGATCTTTGTGCCATCGTGGTTCGATAGTCCCGCGCGCAACGCCTACAAGTACCTCCAGCACTGGATGCTCCACCCCGCGATCTGGCGTCATGTCCAAGGCGGACGCCTCCGCTCGTGGGGCGCGAAGACGCTTCAGGAATCCGGGCGGCGGGGCGAACCCCGGCTGGCCGGCAACGGCTTCGCCCGCATCGGCGAGGGAAGCGGCAGCACGAATGTCCTCACGAATTCCGGGGTCGATGAGGCGTGGACAACCGGCGTGATGCTCGCCGAGGGAGTCCTGGAAATCCTCAAAAACAAGCAACCTTTCACCGCCGAAAACCTCGAGGCCGCCTACGTCAGCCGCCGCCGGAAGAGCTGGGTGGACAAGGAAGGCCGGGTGGCCGAGCGCGCGCGCGAGGGGTTTCAGCGCGGGATCATCCCCGGGTTGATCGGCATGATGGCCACCGGGCTCACCAAGGGCTTCCTCGCCATGCCGGGAAAATCCGTGCCCCCGCACCGGCGCGTGCCAACGTTTGAGCAATATTACCGCGGGCGGATCACGCCGGACGAAATCCAAGCCATCCGCAAAGAGGCCGATGCCAAGGGGGTTTCCTCGCATGCCGCCCTGATGGAACGCGCGGGCTGGCCGGCGATCCCCTTCGACGGAGAGCTGCTCGTTTCCCATCAGGACGCCCTGCTCCTCGGCGGCAAAGTTCAAGCCCCGGCCGGATACGCGGACCACGTCGAGTTTGTTTACCCGCGCGAGTGCGAGTCCTGCGGGAGCAAAATCTGCATCGAGATGTGCTCGGGGCAGGCGATCTTCCCGGGCGAGAACGGGCGTCCCGCATTCGACCGCGAGAAGTGCGTCTATTGCGGCGCCTGCCTTTGGAATTGCTCGAAGGGAAACCCCAAGGATTCCGAAAAGGGCCTCATCGAATTTCATGCGGGTGCGGGCGGGCTGCACTCGGCGGAAAACTAAACTTATGCCTGAATATCAAATCGTCGTTTGCGGGAGCGTCGTTCCCGATCCACTCCAGACCCTCGAACCGGTCGCCGGCCCGGCGGGCCCGGCCCTAAAAAATGAAATGATGTTGCCCGCGTGGCTGGATCCCTGGGCGGGCCACGCGCTTTACGAGGCCGCCAACCTGGCCGCGAAAAACCCCGGCAGCAAAGTCTGGCTCGTCGCGCTCGGGCCGAAAGCCAAGCTCCAGCAGGCGATGATGACGCTGGCCCAGAAAGTGCCGTTCGAGCTGGTCGCCCTCGATGGTTCGGCGAGCGGGTTCACCGATGCGGCCGAGACCGCCGCCGCCCTTGCTGAGGCGATCCAGGCCATCCCCGGCCTCGACCGCTCGCGGCTGCTCGTCTTCGGCGGGTGGGAATCGGCTTCGCGGGGAGCCGGGGCAACGATGCAGATCGTCGGCGAGATCCTCGGGATCACCGACCAGTTCCAAGGGGTTGACGGCGTCGGGATCGGCGTGGATGGCTCGCTGAGAATTATCGAGCGGATCGAAGGCGGACGGCACCAGGTCTCGATCTGCGAGGCACCGCCAGCCCTGCTCGGCTGGGCGACCGGAGACCTTCCCGAGCCGCGCAACAACCCGCAGGTCGGCATGGCGAACATGCGCGCGATCATGCCCGCCCTCCAAAAAGCGAAGCCCGCAAAAATCGGCGCGGAGGGCATCACTTACCATTCGGTGTCTCTGCCGAAGCAGGCCCGCGACACGAAGGTCGTCAAGGATCTGCCGCCGGATCAAATCGCCGCCGAAATCGCGGATTGGATCAGCAACAAATAATATGGAAACCATTCTCTTTCTTTCTCCGACCGAGGCGGGATCGCCGCTTTCAAAGAACGCCCTCGAGGCGCTCGCCACCACCAAACAACTCGCCGGCTCGCTGGGCACGACGTTTTCTGTCGGCCTCTGGGGCGATGCTCCCAAGGAGGAGGCGGACAGCATCGCATCGTGCGGCGCCGCAAAATTTCTCGTGGTGGCCGGCGCGGAATTCGCGCAGCCGCGCTACGCGACGGATGCCGCGGCCGCCGAGGCGCTCGCCCGCGCCGCCGGTGCCACGATCATCATCGGCCCCGCCGGCTCGCGATGGAACCGGGTTCTCGCAGGAGTCGCCCACCGGCTTGGCGGTCGCGCGGACAGCCATGTCACCGGGCTTTCTGTCACCGAGGGAGCTCCCGCGATTGCGCGCTGGTATTACCGCCAGCGGATGGAAGGCGTCCTGAGCCGCGCCCAGCGGCCGTGGGTGTTGGCTGTCGAGAGCGGCATCGCTCCCGCGTGGCAGGGGGCGCCGGGTTCAGCGTCAGTCGAGGCCGTCGCCTGCACTCTGCCCGCCCCGCGCTCGAAGGTGACCGGCATCGAATCCCCCGAGGCCGACCAACAGACGATCCGGCCGGACGCGGATCTGCTCTTCGTGACCGGCGCTGGCTGGACCAAAAAACAGCCCGACGGCCAGGTGAAGACGAAGGAAGCGGAGACCCTGATCCTCGATTTCCTGCGCCTCTCGCGCGCCTCGCTCGGCAGCTCGAAATCGCTGGTCGATTTGAGCGGCGAGGGGCAGGCGACGCTCACGTTCCTCACGCACATGAACCAGGTCGGCCAGACCGGCTCGACCCCGCGCCACGCCAAGGGCCTCTCGACCTGCTGTCACGGCGAAGAACCCCACACCGTCGGATGGCGGTTCATCGGCGAACGCCGCGCGATCAGCCTCGACCCGAACTGCGGGTGGTCCCGCGGCAAGGCCGATGTCCTCTACGTCGCCGACGCCTTCGCAGTGATCGGAAAAGTGAACGCCCTCCTCGCGCAAAAAGCCGGCGGGTGAAGGAGAACGCCAACTGCGCAAAAAGGCTTCAGGAGCACGAAAACTTGACCGCGCCTCGGGGTTTCGCTACCAAACCAGTATGGAATTGACGGGGAACCGTGATCGGGTCGATTGACAAGGTTTTGATTGTGGATTGCGAACCAGACCCGAGCGTGCAGGGGTTTGCGTAGAATGTGAGCGCGATGTCCGGCGCCGCAGAAATCGCACAGTTAGCCCAAGTTCCGCGCTCATGGTTTGCCCTTTCTGGCCGCGCCCTTGCGGGTGGTTTTTTCTGGGATGACTTTCAGCCCCGAGAGAGCCGCCGCCTTGCGCTGCCGCCCGTCATAGGATGCAAAGGCCGTGCATCCGGCTTCCAAAGCCGCCGCGACGTGCAAGAGGTCAAGGCTGCGGGTGCCGATGTCCCCGGAGTGCCGGGCCGAAAGTTGCTCCGCCCGGATGAACACGGCCCCGAAGTCGTAAGCGGGCCGTGCAAACCGCCCCGCGTCAACGTCCGCCGCGAAAGCCCGGAGTGCCGCCGTTTCCTGTGCCCGCGTGATCTCCCCGCGAAAGCGTTTCAATCGGATCGCGTTCGGGATTTCGATCTCATGCAGGTGAGAGAAAGCGAAAGGAGTTCCAAGCCCGCGCAAGAGGGATTCCGCCTCTTTCGAGTTCGGTTCCTCGATGTAGCTTTTGACGAAAAGCCCGCTGTCAACATAGGCCGCGCTCATGTGTCCCCCCGGTCATAATCAAGCACGTCTTGAACGTCGCCTTTCGTCGGGCCGTCTGGAAAAACCTTGCGCCGCCATTGCTCCCGGTCGGGCCATTCCGGGGCCGGCAGGGGGCCGCGCCGCGAGGGTGCCAGGGTGGCAAAGGGAAGCCCGCGCTTCGTGATCGCCACTTGCTCGCCGTTGTGAATCCACCGCGAGACGGTGGCAAAGTTGTTCCGCAAGTCCGCGACGGTTGCCGTTTTCATTTGATAGATGATCTATCATTCCAGCCCGCCTTGTCAAAAGGAGTCTTTGACATTCCTGCCGGCATCTTTACTGTGAAAACATGAAAAATATCACAGTTTCCGTGGACGATGCGATTTACCACCGGGCACGCATCCGCGCCGCCGAACTGAAGTCGTCGGTTTCCGCTCTTGTGAAAAAGTTTCTTGTAGAGATCGTGCAAGAGGAGACGGTTTTTGAGCGGTTGAAGCGGGAGGAAAACGAGCTTCGCGAGCGATTGAAAGGTCGGCCATTCAGCGCGGGACACCGGATTTCCAGAGAGGAGCTTCATGAACGGGACGCGCTTCGTTGACACGAATATCCTGCTTTACAGCGTGAGCACGGATCCGGTGGAGGTTCGCGAGGCACGCGCGGCGAGAAGCATTCTGGATGCGGGGGGCATTTCATTATCCGTGCAGGTGCTCCAGGAGTTTTATGTTCAAGCAACGAGAAAAACCAGGCCCGATCCTCTTTCTCACAACGACGCATTGGCTTTCATTGAAAAGTGGCAGCGCTTTCCCGTTCAGGATATTACGTTGAGCCTCATGCTGGCGGCCATGGAAGCGAAAGTGCGGTGGCAAATTTCCTATTGGGATGCGGCCATCATCGAAGCGGCCCGGGCATGCGGCTGCCGGGAGATTTTGTCCGAGGATCTCAACGCGGGACAGAGCTATGGTGGCATCAAGGTGACGAACCCTTTTTGAAACCAAGCCTGACCGACGCGGAGAGAAATCGCTGGTCGATTTGAGCGGCGAAGGACAGGCAACGCTCACGTTCCTCACGCACATGAACCAGGTCGGACAGACCGGTTCGACCCCGCGCCACGCCAAGGGCCTCTCGACCTGCTGGCGATCACGTTGCCGGAAATGGCTTGATGCGGAATCCGTCCGGTGGAAAAATACGGGCGTGTTCGTTCTCGCCACCAATTCCTGCGTGGTCCCCGGAAAAGTTTAAGCCCTTCCTCCCATGAAACACATCCTCGCACTCGACCAAGGGACGACGAGCTCGCGGGCGATCGTCTATGACGGCCAGCTCCGCGCGCTCGCCTCCGCGCAAAAGGAATTCGCGCAGCATTTCCCGCAGCCCGGCTGGGTCGAGCACGACGCGGCCGAGATTTGGGAATCGGTTCTCGGCACGGCGCGCGAGGCCATCGCCAAGTCGGCCGTGGCCCCCGGCGAGATCGCCGCGATCGGGATCACGAACCAGCGCGAGACGATCATCGTCTGGGACCGGAAATCCGGCAACCCGGTCCACCGGGCCATCGTGTGGCAGGACCGGCGCACGGCGGAATATGTCAGCGCCCTCCACCAGGGCGGGAAGGAAGTCCTGATCCAGCAGCGCACGGGACTGCTGCTCGACCCGTATTTTTCCGCGAGCAAACTGCACTGGATCCTGCGGCAGATCCCCGACGGCCACGCGCGCGCGGCGGCGGGCGAACTCGCGGCCGGAACGATCGACAGTTGGCTGATTTTCAAGCTGACCGGCGGGCGCGAACACGTCACAGACGTGAGCAACGCCTCGAGGACGATGCTCATGAACGTGCGCAGCGGCGCATGGGATTCCGAGCTGCTGGCGCTTTTCGACATCCCGTCCGCGATCCTGCCCCGGATCGTGCCGACCAGCGGGCAATTGGGGGTGGCGGATCCGGAGCACTTCGGCACGCCGATTCCCATCGGGAGCGCGGTGGGCGACCAGCAGTCCGCGCTTTTCGGCCAGCTTTGCACGCAGCGCGGCATGGTGAAATGCACCTACGGCACCGGCTGCTTCATGCTCGTGTTCACCGGGCTTGACGCGATTTCCAGTTCCCGGCGGCTTTTGACCACGGTGGCGTGGAAGATCGGCGAGGAGCCGCTCCAGTATGCGCTCGAGGGAAGCGTGTTCATGGGAGGCGCGGCGATCCAGTGGCTGCGCGACGGGCTCGGGATTATCCGGAGCGCGCCGGAAGTCAACGACCTCGCCTCGCGCGTGACGGACAGCGGGGGAGTGGTGCTGGTGCCCGCGTTCACGGGGCTGGGCGCGCCCTACTGGGATCCCTCCGCTCGCGGAACTCTCCTCGGGATGTCGCGAGGGACCACGTCGGCCCACATCGCGCGGGCGACGCTCGAAGGGATCGCATTCCAGGTCGCGGACCTTTTGGCCGCCATGGAAATGGATTCCGGCAGGAAGCTTTCCGTCCTGCGCGTGGATGGTGGCGCGTGCGCGAGCGACCTGCTCATGCAGACCCAGGCCGACCTGCTCGGGCTCACGGTCGAGCGGCCGCGCAACGTCGAGACCACCGCGCTGGGAGCCGCCATGCTCGCAGGGCTCGGAGCCGGCGTCTGGAAGGACATCGACTCGCTGACACGGATCCGCGAAGTCGAAAGAAAATTCACCCCGACGATCACCGTCAACGACCGGCGCGCCCGGATGAAAGTCTGGAAAAAAGCCGTCAAGCGCGCCCGGAATTGGGCCACACCATTATGAACAGAAACAACCTGATCCAAAAACTCGAAGAAACCAAACGCTGGGACATCATCGTGATCGGAGGCGGCGCAACCGGGCTCGGGGTCGCGGTGGATTCGGCGACCAGGGGTTTCCGGACGCTGCTTCTCGAAGGCGATGATTTTGCGAAAGGCACGTCGAGCCGGAGCACGAAGCTCGTTCACGGCGGGGTCCGCTACCTCGAACAGGGGGACATTCCGCTCGTGCTCGAGGCCCTGCGCGAGCGCGGGCTCATGCACAAGAACGCCCCGCATCTCGTGCACCACCTCTCGTTCATCGTCCCCAGCTACCAGTGGTGGGAGGGGCCGTTTTTCGGCATCGGCCTCAAGGTCTATGACGCCCTTGCCGGAAAACTCAACCTCGCTCCCTCGCGCCTCCTCTCCCGCGAGGAAACGATCGCCCGGATTCCCAACATCGAGCAGGACAACCTCCTGGGCGGAGTCGAATACTTTGACGGCCAATTCGATGACTCCCGCCTCGCTGTCACGCTCGCCCAAACCGCCGTCGTGCACGAGGCCTGCGTTTTGAACTACTGCCGGGTCACCTCGCTGACAAAATCCGGCGGCCTGACAAACGGGGTCGGGTTCACGGACTTGGAAACCGGTCTCGCTCACACCGCCGAAGCGGCGGTCGTCATCAATGCCACCGGCATTTTCAGCGACTCGATCCGCCTGATGGACGAACCGGGTTCCACACCCGCCGTGCAGCCGAGCCAGGGCGTGCACCTGGTCTTCGACCGCTCGTTCCTCGCTGGCGACTCGGCGATCATGGTCCCGCACACCGACGATGGCCGCGTGCTGTTCGTGATCCCCTGGCACGGGAAAGTTCTGGTCGGAACCACCGATACCGCCATGGACCACGCCGACATCGAGCCGCGGGCGATGAAGGAGGAAGTCGGGTTCATCCTCCGCAATGCCGCCAAGTATCTCGCGAAGGTGCCGGAGGAAAAAGACATCCTCAGCGTCTTCGCCGGGCAGCGCCCGCTCGTGCGCCCGCCGGGAAAAGACGGCGGCGCAACCAAAGCGATCTCGCGCAACCACGAGGTGCTGGTCTCGGGCTCGGGGCTGATCACGATCGTCGGAGGCAAGTGGACGACCTACAGGAAAATGGCCGAGGACACTGTCGATCACGCGATCACGCTCGGCGGGTTGGACGACCGCCCGTGCGTCACGGCCAACCTCCAACTTCACGGCTGGCGCGCGCCCAACGCCCCGGCGCTGCCCATGGGGCTCGCGGCCTACGGGTGCGAATCCGCAAAGGTCGAGGCCCTCATGAAAACCGATCCAGCCCTCGCCCAACCGCTCCACCCCCGGCTGGCCTATCCGCTCGCCGCCGTCGTCTGGGCCGCCAGGCGCGAGCAGGCGCGCACCCTCGAAGACGTCCTTTCCCGCCGCACGCGCGCCCTCGTCCTCGACGCGCGGGCCGCCATCGAAGCCGCTCCCGCTGCCGCCGCGATCCTCGCCTGCGAACTCGGCCACGACGAGGCATGGGCCGACGCCCAGGTCCGGGAGTTCACGAAACTCGCGGAAGGGTATTTGAACTGAAAACCGGACGGCAAAGCTATTTTATGCTGTGTCTTCTCTCGAAAAATTTGTCGCATATCACCCCAAACGGGGTGTTATCCAGACTCGTATAAAATCACTCGTTCGACAAAAAAGATTCGCTTCGGGACTTGATGCCGTTGATGGTATATGCAACACTGAGACTAGAAGAATGAATGCTACAGCAGAAACCAATGATGCCCAGAGACTTCTGGATCTGATTGTTGCTCAGAAGGCACTCTCAGAGTCCCCGTTTGCTGACCATGCTGCGTGGATTTCTCCCTGGACGAGACAAGCAAGAACAACCTCGGTCGTTTCTCAGGAAGCCATGCGAGAAGTAGCTGCGAGTCTTGTCGAGGCATATTCCTCGGGTATCATTTCGGAATCAACTTTGACGGCAATCATCTCCCACCTTATTGCATACAAGATTGAAAATGAGTCTAAGAAACTACTTGAGAAGCGCTTCGGCAGACTCTCTGTGCAGTTGTCAAAACATCTACACTCTTTAGAAACCATTTACGATGCCAGAAAATAGCACAGAGAGCGAGATCCCAACAGATAAAGACTCTTCCATAGTCACCGGTGCCGGCTCGCCAGAGCCGTCAGCAGAACCCGAGGTTTCCTCAATTTTGCCTGCTGAGGTCGCCGAGGTTGTTGGCAAGCTTCCAGAACCTATCAGAAAAAGCATGGAACTCTCCATCGTTTCAATGATGCAGGGCGGACCTCGCATGGGGCATCCTTTGGTAGAGAAATTTACGCCGGAACATATCACCAAGTTCCTCGACTACAGCCACGAAGAGACAAAGAGACAGCTCACTCTACGCTCTAGTAATCGGTGGTTTACATTGGCATTTATTCTCATCTGCCTGATTTTCTTCGGATTTCTGATTGTCTTTCTGGCAGATCAACACAGCGCTATCTTGCTGGATATACTTAAGGTCTTGACTGGCTTTTTAGGGGGATTAGGCGGTGGCTATGGGCTTAAGGCATATTTAGACCACAAATCTGAAGACTAAGTATACGTCGACAATCTCGTGCAGCTAAGCGCTAGCCCGTCAAGTGGTTCGATGAGCGCCAATCGGACGTTCCACCGCTCAGGCACAGGATTTACTTGGCAGAAGAGCAGACCGAGTGCCTTCGCTCCCGATGTCTGCGATCCACGCGCCCTGCCAGCCAGCGATACCTGACGAGGGACGTATCTGGCTGCCCTCGCACCTATCGCATGAAAATCACCAATGGAGGACTCGATGATTCCCGCGTTCAGAGGCTTCTGGCGCATCACTTCGTCTCCGCACGAGCGGAGACTGCGCCGGGCAGCGCCCATGCACTTGATCTCAGCGGGTTGAAATCACCAGACGTTCATTTTTGGGCCGCATGGGATGGAGAGACAGTCATTGGGATTGGTGCGTTGAAGCGATGGTCGGAATCTCACGGAGAGGTCAAGTCGATGCACACAGAGCAAAGCAACAGACGGAAGGGCGTAGGCAAAACAATGCTCCGGCACATCATCGCCGAGGCACGTAAAATGGGATTGTCCCGATTAAGTTTGGAGACGGGTTCGTGGCCATACTTTGCCCCAGCTCGCGAGCTGTATTCGCGACATGGGTTTGCCAAGTGTCCACCCTTCGGCAGTTACGCAGCCGACCCGAACAGCGTTTTTATGACGCTGGAGATCGAAAGGGAATCGTGATACACAGACACGCGCCGCGGCCAAGCCATACGGATATTTCCGGTGAGGCGAGGGCACGGAAGCTGAAATTGGCCAAGCATTAGATTCGTTCATGAAGGCATTCACACTAGTTGCGGAAGAGTCCGGCGCACGGGCGGGCGTTTTGCGCACCCGGCGCGGGGAGATCCTGACGCCGGTGTTCATGCCGGTGGGGACGCAGGCGACGGTGAAGGCGATGTCGCCCGACGAGCTGCGGTCGGTCGGCGCGCAGGTCATCCTCGGAAACACCTACCATTTGCATGTGCGTCCGGGCGAGAAGCTGATCGCGAGGCTCGGCGGGCTCCACCGGTTCATGTCCTGGGACCGGCCGATTCTGACCGACAGCGGCGGGTTCCAGGTGTTCTCGTTGGCGAAGCTGAGGAAGATCACCGAGGAAGGGGTGCATTTTCAAAACCACCTCGACGGGACGCCGACGTTCATCGGTCCCGAGACCTCGATGGAAATCCAGCGGGACCTCGGCTCGGATATCGTCATGGCTTTCGACGAATGTCCGCCGCATCCCTGCACGCATGAATCCGCCGCAAAAAGTCTGGATCTCACGCTCCGGTGGGCACGACGCTGCAAGGACTGGTGGATGTCCCAGCCTGAGGGCGCGCGGCCATTGGTTTTCGGGATCACGCAGGGTTCCGGCTACGCGGACCTCCGGGAAAAGAGCGCGCGCGGGCTGGTGGAGATCGGGTTTGACGGGTATGCGATCGGCGGGGTCAGTGTCGGCGAGCCCGAGGAGGAAATGTATCGCGCGATCGAAAGCGCTGCCCCCTTCCTTCCCGCGGATCATGCCCGGTATGCGATGGGGCTCGGAACCCCCCCGCAGATCATCGAGATGATCGCGCGCGGAGTGGACATGTTCGACTGCGTCCTGCCCACCCGGTTGGCCAGGAATGGAACCGCGTTCACGGAACTCGGCACCATCAATTTGAAAAACGCGCCGTTCGCCGAGGATCCCGGCCCGGTCGAGAAATCCTGCCCGTGCCACGCCTGCCAGAATTTTTCGCGGGCCTACCTGCGGCACCTGGTGAAAGCGGGGGAAATCCTCGGATTGCGACTCCTCACGATCCACAACCTGCACTTCTACCTGAACCTCGCGCGGCGGGCGCGCGAGCATATCTTGGCGGGGACGTTTGAGGAATTCCGGAGGGAGTTCGTCGCCGGCTACGTGCCAAGCGGCGGCGGAGAGTAACCTGCCACCGGCCTACCCCGCGGTTTTGTTGATCCCCCGCTCGATCGCCGCGCGGATCAGGTCCATGCGCAGGGGCTTGGTCAGGAACTCATCCATGCCCGCTTCGAGGCACCGGACTTTGTTCTCGGGGAACGCATCCGCCGTGAGGGCGACGATGTAGGCCGACTTGCGTGCCGGGTTTTCGCCCTCGAATTTTCTGATCATCCGGGTCGCCTCCAGGCCGTCGCAAACCGGCATGAGCACATCCATGAAAATCACGTCGAACCCGTCTTCTCCCGCAAGCTGGACCGCCTGCTTTCCATCTGCGGCGGTGGCCGCTTCACATCCGAGATTTTTCAGGATCCCGGACATCAGGCGGAGATTCGTCGGCACATCGTCAACGGCAAGAATCCGCAGGCCGCCCATGTCGGCCCGGGACAAAGCTGGCACGGCGGTCTCGGCCCGCTGGACTTTCTGGGTTCTGTAGGCGGGGATGGTGAACTTGAACGAAGTCCCTTTGCCGGGGGCGCTCTCGACGGAGATCTTTCCGCCCATGGTTTCGACCAGTTTCCGGCAGATGGCCAGGCCGAGTCCCGTGCCGCCAAACCGGCGGTGAATCGAGGCGTCCGCCTGCCCGAACACCTCGAAGATCCGCCCCTGCTCGTCCTCGGGGATCCCGATCCCGGTATCGGAAACCTCGCAGTCGAGCAGCAGGCGTCCGCCCGGGGTGGAGGTCGAGTCGATCTGGACGGTGATCCCGCCTTCGGAAGTGAACTTGATAGCGTTCCCGACCAGGTTGAAAAATATTTGCCGGAGCCGCTTCGGGTCGGTGACGAGCTCGGCCGGGACCGAATCCCCGACACGGGACGTGACGGAAAGCTTTTTTGACCGGAGGGAAGGCCCGAAGGAAGCGAGCACGTCGTTCAGGCACTCGGACAGCGAACACGGGAGCATCTCGATATCCATCCGGCCCGACTCGATCTTCGAAAGATCGAGGATGTCGTTGATGAGGCCGAGCAGGGAATTCCCGCAGCTCCGGATGGTCGAAACAATCTCCGCCTGGTGGGCGGGGAGATTTTCGGAGAGGAGAAGGTCGGTGAACCCCAAGACCCCGTTGAGAGGTGTCCGGATCTCGTGGCTCATCATGGCGAGGAATGCGGATTTGGCCGTGTTCGCACGCTCCGAGGCCGCGACAGCTTTCTGCGCGTCCTCCATGAGGCTCAACGCCACCCTCCTGCTCATCGTGAGTTCCTCGGTGCGGACGGACATCGACTCTTCCATCTTGTGCCGCATGATCGCGCTCCCCAAGCCCGCCGCGGCCGCGCGCAACGATTCCATCTCGTCCTCCTTCCAGATCCGTTCCGTGCGGCAATCGTCGAACCCGATGAACCCGATGAACTCCCCGTGCGAGTGAACGGGCATCAGCGCCAGGGAGAGGACATCTTGGGCAACCAGGATGTCGCGCAGCGGAGATTTCGCTGCCCGGGTGAGGATGGAAAACGTCGTGCCGGCGGTGAGCACCGAGAGCATTCCGGGAAGAACCGCCTCGTAACAGACGTTCTGCAGAGCGGGGTTGTGGAGTTCGCGGGAGACCCCCTCCCGCACCCACTCGCAGCGCTGGCTGCATGTGAGAGGCGCGCTCCCCGCGCAGTTCTCGAAATAATACGCCCGGTCCACTCCCGCCGCCGTCCCAAGCCGCTCGAGAAAACTCGTCGTCCGGGACGCAAAACTTCCCGGTTCGAGAAGGATCGTCAGCGCGTCCGCAACGGCCTGCAAATAGTGCCGGGATTGGCTTTCAGGGCTCATCGCTCAGGGAATCCACTTTGTATTCAGGCCGCAGCCCGAGGCGGGAGCGGAGAAGGTTGACTTCGGACTTCATCTCCAGGACGCGGTTTTCGCGTCCGATCATCGCCCGGTTGAACCTTTCCAATTCCTCGATGCTCGCTTTCAGCTCCTGCTCGACGTGCCGCCGCTGGCTGATCTCCTCGAGGGAGATGACGAACCCGTCCGACCATGGCTCCACGGAGATGAGAAACCAGGCGCGGACATCTTCGTGCCCGTCGAAAGCTTCGATCTGTTCGCCGATCCGAGTTTCGACCACGCGGACATAACGGTCGAACAGGCCCTCGGAGAGGTTTCCGGGAAAAAGACCCAGCAGACATTTTCCCAGCATGCTCTTGGATTCCCGGTTCATCAGCTCGCCGGCGGCCTTGTTCGCGAGGACCACGACGAAATCTGAGATGGTGCCCTTTTCATTTCTCAGGCTCTGGAAGGCCATGATCCCCTCGGACGCGCTGTCCAGAACGCTCAGGAGCAATGCCTCGCGGTCCTCCGGCGTCTTCTGCGGAGGGTTCGCCGGCACTTCCGCCGGGGCAGGCGTCTGCCGGGATGCAATCATCTCTGCGGCGGCAAGGCCGAGGGCCAGCAGTCCGCCGCCAAAAAGCACCAGGCTCAAAACCAGCCGGGCCGTTGGCGCGGAGGAAGCGAGGGGCAGCCCCCCCGACACCAGCAGGAGCAATCCCGCGAACAGGAACCACTTCGCCCGCGGAGGCCATCCGCTGGGAGAGAACCGGCCCTGTAACGTGCTCGGCATGGCTCCTATTCCACCAGAAGTGCGAGGATGGCCTTCTGGGCGTGGAGGCGGTTTTCGGCCTGCCGGAAGATGGTGTCGGCATTCGCCTCGAATGTCGCGGCGTCGATTTCCTTGCCCCGGTAGGCGGGAAGGCAGTGCATGACCAGGGCACCGGGGGCGAGTTTGCAGAGATCGCCGTTGATTTGGTATCCGTGAAGCTGGGCGATCCGGTGGGCGGATTCCTGCTCTTTTCCCATGCTCACCCAGACGTCGGTGTAGAGGACGGTTGCGCCTGCGGCAGCTTCGCGAAGATCGGAGGTGACGGAAACCCGGCCACCGGCCCTAGCCAGCAGTTCGGGTGCCGGTTGAAAACCCGCCGGGGCCGCGATGCGCAGCTCGAATCCCATGCGCGCCGCCGCCCAGATCCACGAGCGAGCGACATTGCAGTCGCCGTCGCCGATGAATGCGACCCGCTGCCCCTCGAGCGAACCCCGCGTCTCTGTGACCGTGAACAAATCCGAGAGGATCTGGCAGGGATGTTCCTCGTCGGTGAGGGCGTTGATCGTCGGAATGCCGCTGAACGAGGCGAAGTCCTCGACATCTTTCTGCGCGAACGTCCGGATCACCGCCCCCTGAAGCATCCGGCCCATGACCCTCGCGGTGTCGCAGATCGGCTCGCCGCGGCCAAGCTGGATGTCGTCCGCAGCCAGGAACATGACGGCACCGCCAAGCTCGCGGATTCCTGTCTCGAACGACACGCGGGTGCGGGTCGAAGACTTGGAAAACATCAGCGCCCAGCACTGGTCGCGCAGGGGGTGCGAGGCATGCCGCCCACGGGTGGATTTCATGGCCGCGGCGAATTCCAGAATGGCGGTGATCCCCGCCGCGTCCAGCGACTCAACCGAAAGGAGGTTTTTCATTCAAGCGTGGTGCAGGGGAGCAGGTTCCGCTCCATTTTCCAATTTCCCGATGGCGGCCGCGAACTTTTTCACCGCCTCGTCGATTTCGGCCGCAGTGACATTGAGAGGGGGAAGAAACCGCACGACGGTTTCCCCTGCCGGGATCGCCAGCAGGCCCTCGGCCATCGATCTCACGACCGCCTCCATGGACGGCGGGCGCGGCCCTGGCGGAAACGACGCCTTGTCCAGTTGGACCCCGACCATGAGCCCGAGCGAGCGCACTTCGGAAACGTGAGGGATGCGTGCGTCGCGCAAGGCGCCGACGAGCCGGGCTCCGAGTTCGACCGCCGAGGCGCGGAGGTTGTCCCGCCCGATTATTTCGAGGACCTTCAGCGCGGCCGCGCAGGTCACCGGGTTGCCGCCGAATGTCGTGGCATGGCTTCCGGGCCCCAGCAAATCGCAGAGCGGGCCGCGGTCGTCCCGCTGCCTGCCGCCGATCCAGAACGCGCCCATCGGAAACCCGTTCGCGATTCCCTTGGCCCAGGAAACCCCGTCCGGCACGACCTTGGGAGCGAGGCTCTTCCATCCGCACCACTCTCCGGTCCGCCCGAGCCCGCACTGGATTTCATCGAAAAGCAGAAGCAGGCCACGCTGGTCGCAAAGCTCCCTGAGCCCGGTCAGAAACGCCTCACGGGCAATGTGGATACCTCCCTCGCCCTGCACTGGCTCGACAAGGATCGCCACAGTGGACGGGCCGACGGCGGCCTTCACGGCGTCGAGATCGCCGAACGGCAGGTGGCGGAACCCGTCCAAAAGCGGGCCGAAGCCCACCTTGACTTTCTGCTGCCCGGTGGCCGAGATCCCGGCCATCGTCCGGCCATGAAACGAGCCTTCGAAGGTGAGGATCTCGTGCCGCCCGGTCGTGCTCCCGAACCGCCTGGCGAGCTTGATGAGGCCCTCGTTCGCTTCTGCCCCGCTGTTGCAAAAAAAGATTTTTCCCGGCCCGGTGATCTTGACCAGCATCTCCGCGAGCTCCGCCTGCGGCGCGGTGCGGTAGAAATTCGACGTGTGGACCAGCGTCGCGGCCTGCTTCGAGACGGCCTCCGTGATTTCCGGGTGCGCGTGGCCGAGCGAGCAGACCGCGATGCCCGCCCCGAAATCCAGGTATTCCCGCCCGTCAAAATCCCAGACCCGGCACCCCGATCCCCGCGCGATATCGAGGTCGAAGCGCCCGTAGGTCGAAATGATAAATTCCCGGTATTTCTCAGCCAAGGTGGACATCCGGCCACGCTAGACGATCCGCGGGGTAATGATGAGAAAAAAATGTGGGCCTTTTGAACTGGAGGGCCGGAAAGCGCGGGCGGAGCCGCCGGACTCCTGGCCGGGTTCCGATTCCAAGGATCCTTTCGAGCGGTTGGCCGCGCGCCCGGCAAGCGAGGGTATGGCTCGCTCCTGCCGCTGAGGTGAACACCCCATTGTTCCGCCCGGCGCCCGGGCTTAGGGTCATGCCATGAAAACCGTCCGATTCCTCTTCCTGCTTCCCTGCCTTGCCTCGGTCCTGCTGACTTCCTGTGTCGTGCCGGGAAACCCTTTTCAAATTGTTTTGCCTTTCCCGGCAGTGGGCGTCGGCTATGGGGTTTACGACACGCTGCCCCCCAACTACGCCGGAAACACCTACTACTATGGCGGGCGCTATTACTACGGCGGACGCTATGAAAACGGCCCGTATTACTACAACGGCCGCCCCTATGGCGGCAGATACTACCACAACGGGCGCTACTACTACGGCGGACGCTACCAATACGTTGGCGGCCGGCAAAACAGCGGCTACTACAACAACAGCCGTTACTAGCCCGCATATCTCCTAGATGCTTTAGCGGCGCTCTATGAGCAACGGTCACAGGCTGCCGCTACGGCTGCGGTCTCCCAAATCGGAGCGTGTTTTGAAATGGGGAAGTGGTTGGCTCGCGCCATGAAAAGTAAAATAACGCGAGCCGCCGCCAAGGCCCGCGAACGCGCTTGCAAAGCGCGGGCGGCCCGCGCAAGGATGCGCGCATGTCGATGCCCCCCTTGAACAGCCTCATCCTCGGGCTGGGGCTTTTCTTTCTCGGGCTCCAGCTCGTCGGCCAGAACTTGCGGCAACTGAGCGGCGGCGGGTTCCGGGACCTGGTGAAATCCGCCACCCACACGCCGTGGCTGGCGTCCCTGCTCGGGCTGGTGGCCGGGGCCCTCATGCAGAGCGCGACGGCGGTCACGTTCATCTTGGTGAGCATGGTGGGCAGCGGGTTGATCCAGACGTCCGCGGCGAGGATCGTCGTGGTGTGGTGCAATGTCGGCCTCACCGCGCTCGCCTTCCTCGCGGCCGTGAACATCCACCCGTTCGTGGCCTGCCTCGTCGGCGGGGCCGGGATCTTCATGGGGTCGGTGCGCGCCAAGCCCTGGAACACGGTTGCCGGAGCCCTGCTCGGCGTGGGCATGATCCTTTTTGCCCTCGGCGAAATGGGCGCGGGCGCGGCTCCGCTCAAGAATGAGGAATGGTTCCGCGCCGGCCTCGACGCGGCGCTGGGATCGTCGGGGCTCGCCTTCGCGTGCGGCATCGCGGCCGCCGCGATCCTGCAGTCGAACACCGGTGCCGCGATGCTCGTGATCACGCTGGCGGGCGCCGGTGCCATCCCGGTTCCTGAGGCCATGCCGGTCATCTACGGCACGAATCTCGGGGCGATCATCCTCCGGCTTTTTCTCTCGGTCGGCATGACGGGTGACGCGCTGCGGCTCGTCAGGATGGAGGATCTTTTCTGCGCGGTGAGCGGGGTTCTGATGATGGTGCTTTTCTACCTCGAACTGGCGGGCGTCCCGCTGGTTGGCGCATTGCTGGGCAGTGTCAGCGGAGGACCATCGCTCCATCTCGCCATCGTCTTCCTGCTCTCCAACCTCCTGCCCGCGCTGGTGCTGACGCCGTTCCTGCCGGCCTGCGCGCGGCTCCTGAAAAAACTGTGGCCGAACGACCCGAGGGCGCGGCCCGGGGCACCGCAATTTCTGACCAAGCAGGCGCTCGCCGATCCGGCCTCGGCGCTGGATCTTCTGCCGAAAGAACTCGGGCGGCTTCTCTCGGGCGTGAGCGTGAAGTCGAGCGGACGGGATTCCACGGACCCCGAGATCCACACCTCGCCGGCCTTCATCGAGCTCGGCGCCGCGATCGAAAATTTCTGCGTGCGCCTGGCCTCGGAAAGCTCGCTCGATGGCGGCCAATCGCTGCGGCTCCAGCGCCTGCGCGCCTGGCTGCACACGATCCGCCACATCGGCGAGGCGGTCGGGGAATTCGCGGACGCGTTCGCCGCGCTGCCCCCGGAAGAGGCGAAGATCGCGGCCGGGCTTGCCGGATGGTTGAAAAACGGGATCGCCCTCGCCGCGAGGGCCACATCCACGCTCGACCAGGAGGACGTCGGAAAATTCCACGAGGAAAGCAAACACCACAGCACGGCCACCGAGGAAATCCGCAGCCGGTTTTCCGCCGAAATCGAAAACCTCTCGGCCCCGTCGAAGCTCGCGCTCTCGGCGCTCGGCGACGATTTCGACGTCGCCGCGTGGCTGATCCACCGGGTCTCGAAGCTCGAACTGAAAGCCACCTCGGCGGAGGGCTGATAGCCGGCTATTTCCTCACGAGCCCGGCGGCAGCGACCCTTCCGGGTGGATGGCGAGGCAGGCGGCTCCGATGATCCCGGCCTCGTTGCGCATCTGGGCGGCTTCGACGACGACCTCGGTCTTCGAGGCAAGGAACGGCAGGAACTTTTCCGATTTGTTGCTGGCCCCGCCGCCGATGATGAAGAGGTCGGGCGAAAACAGTTTTTCGAGGTAGGCGAGGTAGCCGCTGACCCGCGCGGCCCATTTTTTCCAACTGAGCCCTTTGTCCTCGCGGACCTTTTCCGAGGCGCGCTTTTCGATGTCCTTTCCGCGGATCCGGATGTGGCCGAGCTCGGAATTGGGCAGGAGTTTTCCGTTGTGGAAAATCGCGGAGCCGATCCCGGTCCCGAACGTGAGGAGGATGACGACCCCGTCCCGTCCTCGCCCGGCGCCGAAATGCATCTCGGCGATGCCCGCGGCATCGGCGTCGTTGACGACGGTCACCGGGCCGCCGAGGTGGCTGCGGAAGAGCTCCGCCGCGTCGGTGCCGATCCACGACTTGTCCACGTTGGTGGCCGAATAGACCACGCCTTTCTTGACGATGGCGGGAAATGTGATCCCGGCCGGCCCGGAGTAATCGAAGTGCTTGGCGATCTGCCCGACAACATCCGCCACGGCATTCGGCAGGGCAGGCTGCGGGGTCGGGACCCTGAAACGCCCGGCGAGCAACTCGCCGGTCTCCACGTTCACCGGAGCCCCTTTGATGCCTGTCCCACCGATGTCGATGCCGAGAGCGTTCATGGGAGAATGAGGAATGAGAAATTAGGAATTAGGAATTAGGAATTCTGCGGTCGGGGAAATTCTTTTCATTTCACATTCCTCATTCCAAATTACAAATTCTTTTAGGCGTCGAGCAGGAGGCGGGCCGGGTTTTCGATGCAGTCCTTCACGCGCAGGAGGAAGGTGACGGCTTCTTTGCCGTCCACGAGCCGGTGGTCGTAGCTGAGGGCGAGATACATCATCGGGCGGACGACGATCTGGCCGTTGACCACGACCGCGCGTTCCTGGATTTTGTGCATGCCGAGGATCCCGCTCTGTGGGGGGTTCAGGATCGGGGTGCTCAGGAGCGAGCCGTAGATGCCGCCGTTGGAAATGGTGAAAACCCCGCCCTGGAGGTCGTCGAGCGAGACTTTCCCCTCGCGGGCTTTCACCGCGTAGTGGACGAGCTGGTTTTCGATGTCCGCGAACGACAGCTTCTCGCAGCCGCGCAGCACCGGGACGATGAGCCCGCGCTCGGTGCCCACCGCCACGCCGATGTCGAACGTGTTGTTCAGGATGAGGTCGTCGCCGTCGATCTTCGAGTTGATCGCCGGCACGGCCTGGAGCGAATCCACGACCGCCTTGATGAAGAAACTCATGAAGCCGAGCTTGACCCCGTATTTTGTTTGGAAGACCTCTTGGAGGTCCTTGCGGAGCTGCATGACCGCGCTCATGTCGCATTCGTTGAACGTCGTGAGGATGGCCGCCGTGTGCTGGGCCATGACGAGCTGGGCGGCGATCTTCCGGCGGAGCGGGGACAGCTTTTTTCGGACCGCGCGCGAATTCGCCGCCGCCGCTGTCGAGGGGGCCATCGACGAGAATGTCGCCGCCGGAACCGCGGGCGCCGCCGGCGAGGGGGCCGGGCTTGGTGCGGCCGGCGCGGGTGCGGGTTCGGGCTCAGCGGGTTTTGGTTCCGCGGGTTTTTTCGGGGAAGTTTTCGGAGCGGCCGGGGTTTCCGACGGCGCGATCTCCGCGACGACCTGGCCGATTTTCACCTCTTCTCCCTCGGCAGCTTTCAGGTGGACAACCCCGGCCTCGGGAGCGGTGACATCTTGCGAGACCTTGTCGGTTTCCAGCGTGAAAAGGACCTCGTCTTTGCGGATATGTTCCCCGTCTTTTTTATGCCAGACGGAGAGGATGCCGGAGGAAATCGATTCTCCAACGGCAGGGACTTTCACTTCGATGTTCATGAGAGCGGGATGGTTTTCTAAACCTCAAAAGCCTGTTTGACCAGCGCGGCCTGCTGCGCTTTGTGCGTGCCGAGGGACCCGGCTGCCGTGCTGGCGCTGCCCGGCCGCCCGGCGTAGCCGATGAGCGAGCCGACGAGCCCGGCGATTTGGGGCGCGATGAAATTCCAGGCCCCCATGTTTTCCGGTTCTTCCTGGCACCACACAAACCGCGCCACCTTCGGGTAGCGTTTGGCGATCCGCTGCAGCTTCTCGCCGTAAAGCGGGTAGAGCTGCTCGATCCTGACGATGGCCGTGGCGCTGCCGGCCTGCCCCGCCGCCTCGCGCCCGCGCACGAGATCGTAATAGACCTTGCCCGAACAGAAGATCAGGCGAGAGATTTTTTTCGGGTCCTTGGCTGCGGGGTCGTCGAGGATTTCATAGAATCGGGAGTTCGTGAAGTCGTCGCCGCGCGATGTCGCGTCCTCGGAACGCAGGAGGCTCTTCGGGGTCATGATGACCAGCGGCTTCCGGAATCCCCGGTGGATCTGCCGTCGGAGCGCATGGAAATACTGGGCCGGCGCGGTCAGGTTGCAGACCTGCATGTTGTCCTCCGCGCAAAGCTGCAGGAACCGCTCGAGCCTCGCGCTCGAATGCTCGGGGCCCTGGCCCTCGTAGCCGTGCGGCAGGAGCATCACGATCGAGCTCGGACGCCGCCATTTCGACTCCGCGGAGGCGATGAATTGATCGACGATGATTTGCGCGCCGTTCGTGAAGTCTCCAAACTGGGCCTCCCAGATGCAGAGCATCGACGGAAAATCCATCGAGTATCCGTAGTCGAACCCCAGCACGGCATATTCCGAGAGCGGGCTGTTATAGACGCAGAACCTCTCCTGCTGCGGCGCGATGTGCATCAGCGGGACGTAACTCCGCTTCGGGTTCGTCTCGTCGAAGAGCACCGAATTGCGGTGGCTGAACGTGCCGCGGCGGCTGTCCTGCCCGGAAAGCCGGACAGGAGTGCCCTCGAGAATGAGCGACCCGAATGCCAGCAGCTCCGCAAACCCCCAGTCATACGGCCCGCCGGCTTTCCAAACCTGGAGCCGGCGCTCCAGCACGGTGCGACGGATTTTCGGCACGACATGAAAATCGTCCGGGACGGTTGTCAGGGCCTTGACCAGCAGCTCGAGCGTGGCGGCGGGAATGGCGGTGTTGGCGGGCTCGTGCGTGTAGGGCGGCTGGAAAATCGCGGTGGATCCGGCGAACTCGCGCTTTTGGGAATCGAGGGGTTTTTTTGCCTCGGCGAGCGCGGCTTCCAGTTCCGCGAGCGATTCCGCTTTGATCCCCGCAGCCTCGTCGGGGGCGACCATCCCGGTGGCGGACGCCTCGGCCGCGAACTTTTCGCTCAGAAGCGGATGATTTTTGATCGTGTGGTAAAGGTTCGGATGGGTGAACGTCGGCTCGTCAGTCTCGTTGTGGCCGTGGCGGCGGTAGCAGTAGATGTCGATGACCACGTCGCGGCCGAATTCCTGGCGGAATTCGAGCGCCATCCGCGCGACCTCGATCACCGCGAGCGGGTCCTCGCCGTTGACATGGAAAATCGGGGCCTCGATCATCTTGGCGATATCGGTGCAATACATCGTCGAGCGGCCTTCTTTCGGCGTCGTCGTGAAGCCGATCTGGTTGTTGACGACGATGTGGATCGTCCCGCCCGTGCAATAGCCGGGAAGCTGGGACATGTTGAACACCTCGGCTACAATCCCCTGCCCGATGAACGCCGCGTCCCCGTGGATCAGGAGCGGCACGACTTTTTTCCGTTCCGCCGTGTCCCCGAGCACGCGCTGGCGAGCTCTTGCCTTGCCCTCGACCACTGGGTCCACCGCCTCGAGGTGGCTGGGGTTTGCGGCGAGCCGGATTTCGATCTTGTGGCCGCTTGCGAGCTCGCGCGTCGTCTGGTAGCCAAGGTGGTATTTCACGTCCCCGTTCCCGCCGACGAGCTCGGGGATGAAATTGTCCTGAAACTCGTTGAAGATCACCTGGAGCGGCTTGTTCAGGAAATTGGCGAGGACGTTCAGCCGCCCGCGGTGGGCCATCCCCATGACCAGCTCGTCCACACCGCGCGCGCCGCAGGTTTTCAGGATCGCGTCGAGCGCCAGGATCAGCGACTCTCCGCCCTCGAGCGAAAACCGCTTCTGCCCGACATACTTCGTGTGGAGGAACGACTCGAACGTCTCCGCCTCGTAGAGCTTGCGGAGGATGTCCCGGTGGACGGACGGGGTGAGAAGATCCGCCCGCTGCCGGTTCTCGATCCGGTCGCGCACCCAGTTCCGGATCTTGGGGTTCTGGATGTGGTTGAACTCCACGCCGACCGTCGCGCAGTAGGTCGCCTCGAGGTCGGCGATCATGTCGCGCACCCGCATTTTCCGGTCCTCGCGGAAGAACCGGGACGAGACTTGGAGGTCGAGGTCTTTCTCGGAAAACCCCAGCTCGCGCAGGCCCAGCAGAGGATTTTCCTTCGGGGTTTTTTCGAGGGGATCGAGGTGCGCCATCGAATGCCCCATCGTGCGATAGGCGTAAACCAGCGCGTCCACGCGCGTTTGCAGCGACGGGGCCACCGCCCCCTCCGCCGGGGCGTCGGGCAAGACGTCGCCCGCCTTCAGGCTCCGGGCATACCCGAGCTCGAACCCCTCGAAAAATGCCGCCCAATCCGCGCCCACCGACCCCCGGTCTTCCAACCACCGCTCGTAGTTCTGGTCAATCAACGCCTCGTTCGGACGGGCGGCGAGTGAAGTATTCATGCAAACAATTCGTGATAAAGCCGCGGCCGGAATTCCCTCCGCGGCAGAAAGCGGGTGTAACATGCGGGAACAGGGCCGTTTTCGCAAGCGGACATTCGCGGGCGCGGCGACGGGCGCATTGAGCCGCTACGCCAACGCGGTGACCGCAATGAGCGCCAAAGTCGGGCCGGCTTCCGGATCGACCCGCACTTCGATGTGGGTGACTTCCTCTTTGGGCTGTGGGTTGATCCATTCCAACGTGTAGAGGTAACGATCGTAAGCTTCCGGGTCGGCGGGATTGACAACCGTGACGGATTTCGCATGGGGGAAGTCCGGGTGCTCTAACAAGGAATACCAATCCTGAAGGTTCGGCTTCAAGCGGCCATGAAGCTTGAGCGCTATCGACGGAGAAGGTCCGAATGGAACCAGCGGGATACTCGCGGCCTTGCCGCTTTGAAAATGCACCTGATATTCGGCAAATCTCACCGGCTTGTCGGCCCATCCGCAGCCGTGCAGAAAATAGAGTGCCTTCACGCGCCCGCCCAACAGCAATTTCGCGCTGGCAGGCAATTCCTTTCCTTCGGTGGAATGCGTGTGCGGCGAGCGGAACGTCACCACAGCCCGGCCGCCGTTGAGGGTTTCCTCGATGACGTGAAACGGAACGCCATGGATGGAGCGCAACCCGGGCGGAAAATGCAGGAGCGGGTCAGCCCCAAGCCAGCCGTGCTCCCGGGTCATGCTGTGGTTGGCCAGCTTCGTCAAATCGAGCTGGCGCCAGTTGCGCGATGCGGATTTTTTCAAGTAAAGGTAGGTCTTTCTCCAGGAGTCCCAAGGAGTGGCGGCCATACGTCCCATACTTCCTGTTCTTCCCATGGGACTTATGGGATCTATGGGAAGTATGGGGTCTGAGAAGCCCTCCCGGCTTGAAAGGACCCGGGTCGATCCCCTTTCTATCAGCTCCAGATCGAAATAGGCGCGATTCGGAGGCCTTTTCGGGTGCCCCGCTTCGAGAGATTGAAGCTGGGAAATGATTTCCGTGCAGGCCCACATGGGAACGCAGTCGGGATTCCGGAGCGCAACATGAGTCAGCGGCGGTCGCGTCTTGATGACCGGTTCAAGGAAACTGACCACAGAGAGATCGCCCGGAACCCGGAATATATCCCTGGCCAGGCTGGCGGCAAACCCGTGTGAGTAGAGCGCCGTCACCTCGGGATGCCGTTTGCGTTGCTCCAGCATGGTCTTACGCAGCACCTCATTAAAAGCGGATTCCGCCTGCCAGATCGCCTGGGCGGCCTGCTTGAGTCCCAATTGCCCGCAAACATTCCGGTAGCAGGCGGCCAGTTCATGATCGAGAGGCATTGTTTTGCTGCAGGAAACGTGGGCGATGTGGCGATGTCCCAGGTCAAACAGGTGTTGCAGGGCCTTTTTCGTGCCCCGGTATATATCTCCAGAGACCGAAGATTGATGCAAATTCGGGGGAGCGGGGTCCGAGCAAATCACCATCGGTATCTTCACCGGTGCGAGCATGGACTCCAGCTCTTCAATCCAATACGGCATCCAAAGAATCACGCCGGCGGGTTTCTCCGAAAGAACCTTGCGCAACACAGGTGCGGGGTTCGGTTGATTCACATGGTTGAGCTCGACCACTCGATGCTTCACGCCGCGCTCACTCAGGAATCGTCCGGCGATCTGGGAGAAACTTTCCAGGTAAGACAGCACACAGACCTCGCCCGAGACCGGCGCGTGGACCGGGGTTCCCGCGCCGACCAGGAGCTTGTAGCCGTTTCGTTTCAACAGTCCCCGGGAAATCAGAACCTTGCAGGCAAGCTCCGCCGTCGTAAAACCCAATCCGAGTTGACCAGCCAGCAGGCGGGCCGAGGGCAGTCTGGCACCGGGGGGCAGATTTTGCCTCGAGACCCAGTTTAAGATCACGCCGACGGCGGCGTGGGATCGAGAACGCATGAGGAAAGGTTAATTAACCGGTTATTTCCCCGTCTTTCTACCTCCCGCGCCCCGTTTCAGGCAAGAAATATTTTGCAACCCCTCCGGCCGCAGGATATTTTTTAACCAACAAAAGACAGCGAACTGCCACAACCCTCAAAACGAAACTTTCTTATGAAAACATTCAAATCCATCCTCATCCCTGTAATGGCTGCAGCCTTCGCGATTTGCTCATTCAGTTCGGCAAAGGCACAGGTTGTCTTATTGGGGGGACTTGACCAATCCTACACCACCGCAAACGCTTCAACCAGCGTCAACCTCGACGCCCTCAGCGCCGGATGGGCTGGTATCGCGAACGGAGCTGCGGGGCCTTACCAACCTGCCTACTTCGGAGGCAGGATCAATTTCAGCCAGGGGGATCAAGGGTACCTTACCGCAGCTGCGGTCCTCTCTTTTCTTACGAACAACTCCCCCGTATATGCTGACAACGTGACGCTGAATACAAATGCAGTCGGAAATTACTCAGACCTCACAGGCAAGAGTTGGAACTTCCAAAACGGCAATAATGCTATTGCTCCTGTCAACAGTTACGGGAATACAGGGGTCCCGATTGATGGCACATTTGATTTCGTGGTCGGTTACACCCAGACCGGTCCTTATAATGCTTCGATTTCCCTTTGGCTGGGGGCAAATGCCGACGCGGCGACACAGGGCGCTCCGGATATCACAAACTTATTTGGAAGCGGGGCAATAAGCCCCGTGAATACGATCGGTCTTGCCTATACGGCCAATGTCAATGGCCAGTCTTTCCTGACGACTAGCAACATGTTTAGTGCCGATGTATGGACTCCGGTTTCGGCGGTCCCCGAGCCTTCGGCCTGCTCTATGCTCATGCTGCTGGGCGGCCTTGGCGCGCTGGCCTTGCTGCGCCGCCGCATGAATGCATAAGTCAGGTATTTTGCTTTGAGGTGAGCTGTTGTTCTGCAAGCCGCGCGGTCAGGAAACGCCGTTTTCGGAATCGGCCGGAAACCCGGCAGAAGAAGCCCGCGCCAAGGGCGCCATGCGCGCGAAGGCAGAAAAAGCGGCTTCCTACCCGAGAGCGAGCTGGGCGGTCGAGATTTCGAGGATTTCGTTTGTGATGCTGGCCTGGCGGGCCTTGTTGTATTCGAGCGTGAGGTCCTTGACGAGGTTCTTGGCGTTGTCGGTGGCGCTCTTCATGGCGACCATGCGGGCGCTATGTTCGGAGGCGCGTGTCCCGAGGAGCGTCTGGTAAACGCCGAAGTGGACGTAGGCGGGGAGGAGGGCGTCGAGGACGGATTCGGCGGCCGGCTCGAAGAGGATCCCTCCTTCAAGCGGCTTGGCTTCGCCGTATTCGTTGGTGAGCCCGATTTCCTCGAAGCTGGTCAGCGGCAGGATCGGCATGGCGGTGGGGATCTGCGAGAGCGTGTTGACGAAGGCGGGGAACAAAATGGTCACTTTGTCCGCCGAGCCGTCGAGGAACTTCTCGATACAGAACTTCGAGATCGCCTTCGTCTCGAGGAAATTCGGGCGGTCGCGCAGCGGGAAATCCGCGAGCATCGTCCGCTTCATGCGGGCGAGGAACTGGGTGGACTTGCGCCCGACGGAAACAAACGATGTCGTCTCCGGGTTGTAGGCCAAAGCCTCGCGGAAGAGGTTCGTGTTGAGGGCGCCGCAGAGCCCCTTGTCCGTGCTGAAGAGCAGGACGAGCTCGCGCTTCACCTCGCGGCGGTCGAGGAGCGGGTGGGTTGACGGGTCCACGGAATCCCGGAGCGAGACGATCACCCGGTTCATGAGCTGCGCGTAATCGCGGCCGCTGATCGCCGCCTGCTGGGCCTTGCGCATCTTCGAGGCCGCGACCATCTGCATGGCCTTGGTGATCTGGGCCGTGTTCTTGACGGATTTGATCCGCCGCCGGATGTCGCGCAGGTTGGCCATCAGGTGTTGAAGGATTGGAATTCCGCGAGGGCGGCGCCGAGTTCCTTTTCGATCCCCTCGTCGATTTTCGCCCTCGTCCGGATGTTGTCGAGGACGGTTTCCTTGCGGGTTTCGAGAAAGTCGGCGAACTTGTTTTGCGTGGCTGTGACCTGGTCCACGGGGACCGAATCAAAGAGCCCTTTCTGCATCGCCCAGAGGACCGCCACCTGGACTTGGATGAGGATGGGCCGGTATTGGGGCTGTTTGAAGAGCTCGACGATGCGGGCGCCGCGGTCGAGCGTGGATTTCGTGCGGGCGTCGAGATCGGAGCCGAACTGCGCGAACGCGGCGAGCTCGCGATACTGCGCGAGGTCGCCTTTGATTTTTCCGGCCACCTGTTTCATCGCCTTGATCTGGGCGGCGGAGCCGACGCGCGAGACCGAGAGCCCGACCGAGATCGCGGGCCGGACGCCCTGGTAGAAAAGGTCGGTCTCGAGGTAGATCTGCCCGTCGGTGATCGAGATGACGTTCGTCGGGATGTAGGCCGACACGTCGCCGGCCTGGGTCTCGATGATCGGCAGCGCCGTGAGCGATCCGTCGCCGTATTTTTCGCCGAGGCGGGCGGAGCGTTCGAGGAGCCTGCTGTGGAGGTAGAAGACGTCGCCCGGGTAGGCCTCGCGCCCGGACGGGCGCTTGAGGAGCAGCGAGATCTGGCGGTAGGCGTTGGCGTGCTTGGTCAGGTCGTCGAAGACGATGAGCGCGTCCATGCCGTTGCCCATGAACCATTCGCCCATCGCGGCACCTGAGAACGGGGCGATGTATTGCTCGGCCGCCGCGTCGGAGGCGGTCGAGGCGACGACGACCGTGTATTTCAGCGCGTCGTGTTCCTCGAGGACCCCGACCACGCGGGCGATGTTCGCGTTCTTCTGGCCGATCCCGACGTAGATCGAATACAGCGGCCGGAATGCTGGGTCCCCGCTCTCCTCGCCGGCCTTGTTGATCCGGGCCTGGTTGATGATCGTGTCCACCGCGATCGCGGTCTTGCCGGTCGCGCGGTCGCCGATGATGAGTTCGCGCTGGCCGCGCCCGATCGGGATCATCGCGTCGATCGCCATGATCCCGGTCTGCACCGGCTGGCTCACGCCTTTGCGCTTGATGATGCCCGGGGCGATGTTTTCGACAGGATAAAATTCGGTGGCGCTGATCGGGCCCTTGCCATCGAGCGGCTGGCCGAGCGCATCGACCACGCGGCCGAGGAGGCCTTTGCCGACGGGAACTTGCAGGAGCTTGCCGGTGGTCTTGACCCCGTCGCCCTCGCTGATCGTCGTGTAGTCGCCGAAAAGGATCGCGCCGACCTCGGTCTCTTCCAGGTTGAGCGCGAGCCCGATAAGGCCGCCGGGGAACTCCAGCATCTCGTTGAGCATCGCGCCGCTGAGCCCCTCGAGTTTGGCCACGCCGTCGCCGATCTCGCGGACGACGCCGACGTTGGTTTTGCGCGCGGACGACGACTTGATGGCACCGATCTTTTCTTCGAGTTCGAGGACGATATTGCTCATGGTTTGTAAAAATTAGCGTTGTTTTTTTATGGCTTCGAGCCGGGCCTGGATGCTGCCGTCCCAGACGTCGCTGCCGATCTGCACGCGGAGGCCGCCGATCAGCGCGGGGTTCGGGCGGAATTCGGCCGTGAGTTCGCCGAAGCGGGCTTTGAGGCCGGCTTCGAATTCGCGGGCGGCGGCGGGTTCGAGCGGGGTTGCGCTTTCGATGACCGCGTGGTGGCCGGCCACATCGAGGCGCACGAGGCGGGCCAGCTCTTTGAGGATTTGCAGGTAGGAGCGGGGTTTCTTTTCGGCAACGTCGCCGAAGACGGCGTTCAGGCGCGAGGCGTCGAGCCGCCCGTCCACGATCGTGAGGGCGAAGAGTTCGCGGGCCTGGCGTCTGGCTTCGCGGCTGAGTTTCATGGGATCAAGCGGTGAGTTGCCGGGAGGTTTCCGAAGCCAGACGGTCCTGGTCTTCCTTGGTGAGGATCCGCCCGGCGACCTTCGCGGTGGTGTCCACGACGAGGTGGAGCATTTCCTGTTTGACCTCGGCCACCATTTTTGCGCGGTCGAGGACGACGGCCTCGTGGGCGCGGGCGATGATGCTTTCCGCGTCCTTGATCGCCTGCTGGGTGGCTTTCTGGCTGTGGGCCTCGCTGCTCATCCGGCCTTCCTCGATGATGCGCTGGGCGTCGGCGTTGGCCTTGCGCAGGATTTCCTGGCAGCGGACCTCGGACTCGGCGAGCTGCTTCTTGATCTTTTCGGCATTGAGCTGGCCCTCCTCGATCCGGCGGCGGCGTTCTTCGAACATCGCGGTCACCGGGCCGAATGCGAACTTTTTCAGGATCAGATAAACCGTGAGGAAGAGGATCGCTTGGGCGATGAACTTCGACCAGGTCACCCCGAAATCTGACAGCAGTTGAACAATCACATCCATAGGTCGCTGGGATGCCGGAAGCACCCGCCAGAGCGGATCTCCAGGCGGGTTAGGTTTGGCTAGAAGCCTTGGAAGGCACGGATCAGCGCGTAAATGGCGATCGACTCGGCGAGAGCCATGGCGATCATGCTCAGGGTCAGCACCTTGCCGAATGCGCCAGGATTGCGGCCGACCGCTTCGGCAGCCTTGGCACCGATCAACCCGATGCCGATGCCTGCGCCGGCTCCCGCCATGCCGAGCGTGAAACTTCCAGTCACCCCGGCGGCTGCCGCGGCTTCTGCGATGAGATATGGATTCATAGTATTGTTTGTGTTGTTTGTGGGTTTCCAAGCCGTCCGCGTATGCCGCGGTCCCGGCGGAAAATCTAGTGTTCTTCGTCCTCGTCGTGGCTCGTGGAAAGCTGGAGATAAACGGCGCAGAGCAGGGTGAACACGAAAGCCTGCAGGATCCCGACCAGAAGCTCCAGAAAATAGAACGGGACCGGCAGGGTCACCGACGCGACGTAGCAAACCCACCGTGGCAGGTGGAGGTCATTCCCCAGCGTGATCATGGACGAAAGCAGGTTCTCGCCGGCAAAAACGTTGCCGTAAAGTCGCAGCGAGAGCGAAACCGGGCGGATGAGGATCGAAATCACCTCCATCGCCCCCACAAAAAGAAAAATGAAGAACAGGAAAAAGGCCATCACGCCGGTCGCCCCGCCCTTCACCCCGAAGAGATGGACCACAAAATTCTTGAGGCCGACCTCGGTGAGCGTCCAGTAGAGCCAGAAGCACATGAAGACGAGCGCCATGGCGAGCGTCATGTTCAGGTCGGCGGTGGTCGGGCGCAGCAGCGGGGTCGCCACATGCGGGAGCGACCGGAACGCCCCGAGCTTTTCCCCCGGTTCCCCCCACCCGACCGATCCCACGCCGGGCAGGAGGCCGAACCAGTTCGCGGCCAGGATAAAAATAAAAAACGTGGCCAGCAGGGAGAACGTCCTGGCGATCATGTGCCTTCCCACGATGCTTTCCAGCATGTCGTAGAGCCCCTCGACCACCATCTCGAAGGCGTTCTGCAAAGGCGATGGAACGACCAGCATCCTGCGGGTCGCCGACCGGCAGAGCCAGATCACAAAACCGGAAATAAAAATGCTGACGAGGATCGAGTTGGTCAACCACCCCGCGAAGCTCATCCCCGCATCCACATTGATGAGGGGGGGGGCATGAAGGGTCAACCCCGCGGCTAAGATTGGATGGAAAAACATTGGGAGATGGTCGTCGTGGATGACGGGGACGGACACCGCGCCACAAGGAAAACGGCGTCCCTCGCAATCGGATCCTCAGAAGAGGGCGAAGCTAGCACATGACCCGCCTCTGGCAACCCGAAAAATTGGCCGGAAATTCATACGGGGGCATCTCCGAAAGTTGCAACTTCGCGGATCTTCCCAGGGGGCATGGGCGTCCCGCCCGTGTGAGGCCCATCACTCCGATGCGATTTCCAGTCTCTCAACGGGCGGGACGCCCGTTCCCCCTGTGCTCTGCAACTTTCGGAGAGGCACCCCTTTCATTCGCCCGGCTACAGCAGGCACTTTTCGCCCTCGGCATTGCGGGAGAGCCATTCGACCAGCTCGTGGATCGGCATCGGCTTCGCGAAGAAAAACCCCTGCCCGAATTCCACGCCGAGATCGCGCAGATACTCCACCTGCGCGGGGTGTTCGATCCCCTCCGCGATCAGTTCCATCCCGCAGGCCCGGCCGATCGAGACGATCTGGTCCACGAGTCCCGAGCTCTTGGATTCGTTCGTGATGCCGTCCACGAACGCTTTGTCCACCTTGAGAAAATCGAAGGGAAACAGGGAGAGGTAGCGGAGGTTGGAGTAGCCGGTCCCGAAGTCGTCCACGGCGAGGCGGATGCCGAGATCCTTCATCACGCGGAGCTGGCCGAGCGCGGAGTCGGTCAGGGACGTGCTCTCGGTGAGCTCGAAGGAGATATTGTTGTAGCTGAACCGGCCCTTGATCAGGCGGTCCACGTGCGCGGGGAACGACGGGTTCGTCAGCGTCTGGACGGGGATGTTGATGGCGGCATGAAAGTGGGGGAAGCCGTTGAAGACCGGCACCAGTTCCTCGAGCGCGCGGACCATCATGCATTCGGTCAGCTCGGTGATCACGCCGGTGCGTTCTGCCTCCGGGATGAAGGCGAGCGGCGGCACCAGCCCCCGCTTGGGATGCTGCCAGCGCATGAGCACCTCGACCCCCACGCACTTTCCGGTTTCAAGATCCAGCATCGGCTGGTAATGGGCGATGATCTGCTTGAGGCGCGCGGCCTCGCGGAGCTCGGACTCCAAAGAAAGGGTCTGCGCGTTCGCCACCCACGCGGCGATGAAGAAGCAGAACGCGAGAACAACCGCCAGCCCGCCGTAGAGCGGGAGGCTTTGCCCCCAGAGCAGCCACAGCGACCGCTTCGGAAAAATGGCGACCACCACATAGTTGTATCCGGGGACGACCCGCGAATAGATCAGCTCGTTTTCGGCCTCGGAAAATCCGGGCGGCGGAACCTTGGAGGGCGGCGCGGCGATGAGCTCGCCGTTGACGGAACGGTCCAGCACGACCCCGTCCTGCCTCATAAAAAATACCGCGTGCCCGCCTTTGCGGTCCCCGTACCGCATCAGCTCGCCGATGGTTTGTGTCGGGATCGAAATCCCGAAAAAATAACTTTTGCCGGGGTTGTAGTTGATGGTGATGGCGTCGGCGCTGTCGCCGTGGCTCGGGCGCGGGAGGAGCCGGAGTTCCCCGACCGGGCCGAGCTGGCACAGGTCGGGATCCATGGAGGAGGGCTTTTCGAGGACCCCGACATCCGAGCAGACCAGTCGCCCGTCTTTCACGAGCCAGGCCTCGCGGAATATCGAGCTTTCCAGAACCAGCCGCCGCAGGGCGGCCGCCGTCTGGGCCGAAACCTCTCCCCGCGTCGCCTGGTCGAGGATCTGCATTTTGGAACGCGCCCCGTTGACGAGGCGGCTGATCGCGTCCGCCCACAGACCGGTCTTTTCCTCCATCGATTCGATCGCCGCCCGGCGGGTCTGGCGGTAGGACAGGGACACCGAGCCCCCGATCGCCGCCAGAGCGCCGAGAATGGCGACCCCCATGGCCAAGATCCTGAACGTGCGGTTTTGGAGTGTGGGCAAAAGCATATCAGTTCAAGAGGATGCGGGCGTCCGACGCTGGGACCATATCATGTTTTCGAGGCGTGGAAAGTCCCGAGAAAACGAGATTCCCGCGTTTTACCAATTGCGTGCGGGGCTCAGGCGTGGAAAATGTCTCCATCAGCAAGAAATACTACAGTTGGGAAAAGAGGCAGCGCCGGCGGGGCAAGCCGTTCTACAAGCGGAAGCTGCTGTGGATTCCGCTCGGCGTGCTCTGCCTGGGGGCATTTGCCGCGTGGGTGGCGTTCGGGGTTTTGTCCTACCACTTCGAGAAGCGCGCGGAGGAGTTCGACCTCACGAAAGTCGGCAGCATGGAGGCGGCCTCGGTCCTCTTCGACCGCAACGGCCACGAGTTCGGGAAAATTTTCATCCAGAACCGGCAGCCGGTCCCCTACGACCAGATCGCCCCGATGCTCACGAAAGCGGTCATCGCGGCGGAAGACAACAAATTCTACGAGCACGACGGGGTCGATTACTTCGGGATCATGCGGGCGGCGGTCGCGAATTACCGGCGCGGGAAAATTTCCCAGGGGGCCAGCACGGTGACCCAGCAGCTCGCGCGGAATTCGTTCGAGCTCCACGAGCGGACCTACCAGCGGAAAATCGTGGAAATGTTTCTCTCCTGGCGGATCGAGAAGAATTTCAAGAAGGACCGGATCATGGAGCTCTACCTGAACCGGGTTTACTTCGGGAGCGGGTTTTACGGGGCCGAGGCCGCGGCGCGGGGGTATTTCGGCCGGCCCGCGAAGGACCTCGACATCGGCCAGTGCGCGATGCTGGCGGGCCTGCTCAAGAGCCCGCAGTCGCTCTCGCCGTGGAACAACATCGAAGGGGCCACCGACGTCAGAAACTTCGTGCTGAAACGCATGAAGGAGATGGGGTTCATCACCAGGGACCAATTGAAGGAGCAGGCGAATCTCAAGCTCTACGCGGTCAAGCGCATGAACCCGTTCAAAACTTCCTATGCGGTGGACATGATCCGGCAGCAGGCGATCAAGGCGCTGGGGTTCGACGGCGCCATGAACGGCGGATACCGGATCGAGACAACCCTCGACTCGGACATGCAGCGCGCCGCCGAGCGCGCCACGAGGGACTTTCTCGCGCAGGTCGAGTCGGCACCCGGATATTCCCACCCGACGTTCGCGCAATACCGCGACCAGACCAAAACCATCGAGGCCGCGATCAACCGGGGAAACATGGCGGTCAAAATGCCCGAGCCAAAATACATCCAGGGAGCGGCCCTAGCCCTTGACAATGTGACGGGAGGGATTCTCGCGATGGTCGGCGGACGGGATTTCAAGCACAGCGAATACAACCGCGCCTTCCAGGGCACCCGCCCGATCGGAACCGCGTTCACGCCGCTGGTGTTCGCGGCGGCCTACGAATCCGGCATTTTCCCGGGGGAAATTGTCCAAGACGCCTGCATCGACAACCGCTACGTGATGGTCGGTGGCGAGACCGGGATCCTCGGCGAGTGGGGTGTCGAGAAGGCCGACAACGAATACGAGGGCCCGATGACCGCCCGCGACGCCCTCGTGAAAGGAAAGAACGCGGCCACGATCCGGCTCGGAATGCGGACCGGCCTCGACCCCCTGAAAAAAACGGCGGCGGCCGCAGGCATCACCACGCCGCTGCGCGATTACACCAACAGCTTCCTGGGAAGCAGCGAGATCACGCTCGACGAGATGACGCTCGCCTTCACGATCTTCCCGAACGGCGGCCAGCGCCCGGGCGAGGCCCACCTCATCAGACGGATTCTGGATGCGGACGGCAGCGTGATCTACGAAGCCCCTCGCTCGATGATGAAGGCGATTTCTCCGGCGGCGGCGTTCCAGGTCCACGCGGGGCTGGAGGAGATCATGAAACGCGGCGCGGGGGCCGCCGCAGCGGCAGAACTCGGCCAGTTCCCGGTGGCGGGCAAATCCGGCACGTCCTACAATTTCACGGACGCCTATTTTTTTGGCTACACGAGCGCCGTGACCTGCGGGGTGTGGGTGGGCTTTGACAAGCCGACCAAGATCTACCGCGGCGCGTTCGGCAAGGACCTCGCCCTGCCAATCTGGACGAAAATCATGAATGTCGCTGCGAAGGATTTTCCGCCGCAGCCATTCACCAAGCCGCCCGAACTCCGGGAGGTCGAGATCTGCCGGACATCCGGGCTGCTTGCCACCCCGCGGTGCAAGCTCGATTTCACCGATGCCTCCGGCGGGATTTCGAGTTCGCAGCCGCTGGCCTACGTCGAATACGCCACCGAAGCGCAGGTCCCGCAGATCCGCTGCGACATCCATGGCGGCGGGGTGAGGAATTACACGAAGAAATACGGCGAGGCCGAGTGGCCGCGCGCGGCGGCGGCTGTTGACTCCTCGACCATCCGGCCGATCGCGGTCATCGCCCCCACCTTGCTGGGGTTCAATGATGTTTACCAATCCATCCGGCCCGGGATGGAAAAGCTCGAAGATGGGTCGATCCCCGTCGCCAAGGCCATCCCGGTGAACGCCGAGAAAAGCGATGGCAAGCAGGAAGCCCCCGCGCAGAATGCCGCCGCGGCCACGCCGGCCGCGCCCGCTGCCGAGCCCGAGGTCAGAAAGGCCGAGAGCCTCCAGCCGCTCGACTCGCCGCTGGACAAGCCGGCCATCCAGCTCCCGCCCCCTCCCTCGATGGATTTTTGAGTTATTCCGCAGAAACTCCCACCCGACCTGCTCTTGTTTGAGGGCAACCCGAAACGAACGGGATTTCCGCAAAGCGGGTGCCCGTGTTCCGAATCCCTTTCTCGGGTGACTTGCACGCCGCGTGGCGCGCTGATAGACAAGCCCGCATGTTGAGAGTCCGAGCATTCCAGGGGCTGAGCCCGAAACCCGAATTGGCCGCGCAGGTCGCCTGCGTGCCCTACGATGTGGTGAACCGCTCGGAGGCCGCTGCGCTGGCCGCCGGAAACCCGCTCAGCCTGATGCATGTGGACCGCGCGGAGATCGGCCTGCCGCCCGAGGCCGACCCGTATTCGGAGATCGTCTATGCGACGGCGAAAACAAACTTGGACGGGCTGGTGTCGTCGGGCGCGCTCGCCCGCGAGCCGGGGCCGACGATTTATTTGTATCGCCAGCAGATGGGATCCCACGTGCAAACCGGCGTGGCCGCCGTCTGCCACATCGACGACTACGAAAACGACATCATCCGCAAACACGAAAAGACGCGGAAGGACAAAGAGGACGACCGCACCCGGCTGATCGGCACGCTCGGGGCCGACACCGGCCCGGTTTTTCTGACCTACCGCGGCCGCCCGGAGATCGACGCGCTGGTCGCCGCGCAAACATCGCTCCCGCCGGATGCGGACTTCGTGGCGCCGGACGGCATCCGCCACACGCTTTGGAAAATGCGGGAGGTCGGCCCGCTCGCGGAAGCATTTGCCAAGGTCCCGGTCGCGTATGTGGCCGACGGGCACCACCGCAGCGCCAGCGCCGCCCGCGTCGGTCGCGAGCGCCGCGCGGCGAATCCGAACCACACCGGAGACGAGGAATACAATTGGTTCCTCTGCGTGCTTTTCCCCGCCGATCAGCTCCAGATCCTCCCCTACAACCGCGTCGTGAACGACCTCAACGGGCACACGGCGGAGGCGTTTCTCGCGAAGGTGCGCGAGACATTTGAAGTGGCGGAGAACGCCCCTGCATCGCCGTCCGCGCCCGGAAACGTGAGCATGTTTTTCGACGGGCGCTGGATCGGGCTCTCGTGGAAAACCGACTCCTCGGCCGATCCGGTCGCACGGCTCGATGTGAGCGTGCTCCAGGACCGCCTGCTGGCTCCAGTCCTCGGCATCGCCGACCCGCGCACGAGCAAACGCGTGGATTTTGTCGGTGGCATCCGCGGCACGGAGGAACTCGAGGAGCGCGTGAAAACCGGCCGCGCCGCCGTCGCTTTCTCTATGTTTCCGGTGACCGTCACCCAGCTCATGGACATCGCCGACGCGGGCCAGATCATGCCGCCGAAAAGCACGTGGTTCGAGCCCAAGCTCCGCTCCGGGCTCTTCATCCACACGTTCTGAGACCATCTCTTGGAAATAAACAGACGATATGCTCTCAGCGAAAAACAGGGGGCACGGGCGTCTCGCCCGTGTGTGGCTGAACGGTTCCGCTTGCGATGCCAAGTGCCCAAACGGGCGGGACGCCCGTTAAGAATTAGGTCTGATTTTTGCGCGTAACTGCTCTGAATACCAAGCATATAAATGGCTTGCATCGTTTTATGCGGAGTTAT
>Ga0118677_10000755_pt1 | contig 70172 bp, 64 predicted proteins | sample AliMusrvi5mmetaG_FD_86154 | JGI IMG/M metagenome (GOLD analysis project Ga0118677, IMG submission 86154) | reverse complement strand
GGATGTGTCTATGTATAGTCTTTGTTTCATGTTATAAAGGTAAAAAAAATCTCATTTATGTAGACATGTTTTATGACACCTTGTTTCCTTAGCCTTGTGCATAACGTTTATATTAGCGATTGCGTTTATTTTTTGCCTTGGTGGCTTGGTTTGTTGTATTTATTATTCATGCTGCCTGCAGTAAAGCGATAGCGTTTATTTATTTAAGGTGTTGTACAATTTGGTCGGTTTTAGGTCAGTAAATACAATTGCAGTAGAGGAATTAAACTTTTAAGTATCAAATATAATATAAAAAATGCCGTATCTGTAAAAAATATATGTAAAAAATGTTTACCCGTAGTTTGACAGAGAGGAAAACCCTTAGGCCGGGGCTGGCCTCGTCTCATACCCTTGATGCAATGATGTTTTGTGTGAAGCTCCAAATGATGTTAATAGTCTGTAGTCACTGGTATGCATTGGACTTAAATTACTTATGTTTTGTATGTGGCTCCAAATGCTGTTAATAGCCTGTAATCCCTGGTATGCATTGGACTTAAATTACTTATGTTTTGTATGTGGCTCCAAATGATGTTAACGGTCTGTAACCCCTGGTATATATTGGACCTTAATTACTTATGTTTTGTATGTAACTACAAATGCTGTTAACAGCCTTTAACTCCTTGTAAATATTGGGCCTTAATAACTTATGTTCTTTGTGTTTTCTTGAAAGTTGTAACAAGAACCGGCCTTATTATAGCTTTAACGAATCCAACGGACTTTTTATCCCATCCATCCCTTTTTTCGTTACATGGGAATAAATCAGCGTGGTCTTGATGTCGCTGTGCCCCAGCAATTCCTGGATATACCTTATGTCGGTCCCTTGCTCAAGTAAATGAGTGGCAAATGAATGCCTAAGGGTATGAACCGTTACATGCTTCCTTATACCGGCCCTGCGGACCGCTTTATTGAAAATCTCCTGGACACTGCGGTTGGAATAGGGCCCTCCTTCTGTTCCTTCAAATAACCATTCCGTCGGCCTGAATTCCTTATAATATACCCTTAACAGTTCCAAGGCCCTCTCCGATAACAACGTATACCTGTCCTTCTTCCCTTTTCCCTGCCCTATCCTGACCATCATCCGCATCGAATCAATATCCGATACCTTTAACCCGGTGACTTCACTCAAACGTAATCCTCCCGAATAAATTAAAAATAAGATACAGCGGTGCTTTAAATTTGTAACTGTGCGAAATACAGACACTACCTCTTCCATACTCATTACTTCCGGCAATTTGTAACTGGCCCTTGGTCTTTGAAGGTAATACTCCTTTCTGGGACAACCTGAAATTTTCTCGTAGTAAAATTTAATCGAGTTTATTGCCTGGTTAAGGTATGAATCTGAAACCTTCCGCTTGGTATTCAGGAATAAAAGGTAGTCCCGGATCTCTTCATCAGTTATCTCATCCAATGACTTCCGCTTGTAATATTCCATGAATTGCCTGAATAAACTTGTATACGCCGAAACCGTTCTCTTACTGTACTTCTTTAATAATAGTGTTTTACTGTATTCGGGAGGTATATTTATTTTAGTTGCCCATTCCGGAACGTTCTCTGCCTGCTTGCATACCGCTCCCCTTGAAACGAATTGTAACTTATTTTTGAATTTCAGATTAAGGCTTTCAAGAGGGCCGTTTGCCTCCATGATAAGCCAGCACTTTCTCTCAGGATCCCAGTGCGCCCCTCTTAATGGACGTATTAATTCTACAATCTGCTCGTCGTACTTAAAGAAAAGTGCGATGGATGATTGCATACCGGTTTTGACGATCGCGGCTTCAACCTTTTTCATTTTGAGGATTATTATAGTTATACTGATTAATCCGGCAAACGGCAAAAGGTGATACGGAAACCTCTGAAAAATAAATGGTATGAACCCCGGGGCAATCCCCGGCCCCAGATTCCGCAGCAAGCTGCGGGGAATTCACCGGGAGAGATTAAAAAAATGCTTTTTTGCTATTTATAACAGTACCTCTTCATCACCTTGTAGGCTTCTGATATGCCGAGCTCGCCGGCACGGCTGAGATCCTCGCAACCGGCCTGGGAATCGTCGAGCATGATCTGGACGAGGCCACGGTTGAATAAGGCTTCTGCGAAGTTTTTACGCAGGGAGATGGCTTTGCTGAAATCCTCCAGGGCCCGGTGGTAATTGCCCATCTTGCAGTAAACAATGCCGCGGTTGTAATAAGCAAAGAAAAACCCGGGATCGATCTTGATAGCACTCTCAAAATCACAAACTACCGCATCGTAGGTGTGCTCCAGCTCGGTGGTGGTGTATTGCTCCCTGGTCTTTGTTTTGGATTTTACTATGGTGATCTGCTGGTCGTAATTATCAAGGGTGCTGATAAGCTGGATGAGGTCGTAACGGGTGATCGCCCTGCAGAAATAAGGGAGGGCATATAATGAGTCGAGTTCTTCCGACGCAGCGTAATCGGCGAACGCATCATTGTATTTCCTTATACCTGAATACGCCACGGCCCTCTGCAAATAAGCGTCGGCCAGCTCGGCCCCGGTATTCACCTTCACATTCTGCTGCTCAAGCTGCTTGTTGCAAAGCGAATCACTGATCAGGAACGGATGAATGGTAAGCGAGAGTATCCCGGTATAATAATGGCCCTTGTGATAGGTGTCGTAAAGATCGATCACATTGTACCCGGCCTTCCCCTGGAAAAGCTTGAACATGGGCATGAGCTGGATGTCCACAGCCTGGTTCTGGAACTTGCTGTTGTTGGTGTTCATCTCCTCGAAATCCCCGCTCAGCTTGACCAGGCTCTGTAAAAAGTCCTTCTTCCTGGTCGTGAGGCTGTCGGTCGAAAGATTGTTTTTCTTTGCAATATCCATCGCCATCTTGTAGTCTTTCTGGGCCCCGGCCATATCCTTTAACTTCAGCTTGATCTCGTACCTGGCATACCAGGCATCGGCATAATCGGGCAGTAGCTCCACGGTCTTGTCCATATCCTCAAGGGCCCCCTTGGAATCGTTCTCCTGCATCTTCATCAGCCCCCTGTAATAATAACTTACGATGTTCTTGGGATTGAGCTTGATCACCTTGTCGAAATCACCGATGGCCGATTTCCTGTCGCCCATATCGTTATACAGAATGGCCCTGTTGAAATAAGCATAGGAATTGTAAGGCGAAAGGCGGATGATCTTCCCCAGGTCGGCAAGCCCGGCCTTGTTGTCCTTCTTCTTGATCAGGGTGATGGACCGGTCGAAAAGAGCGAAAATATTGTTGCTGTCAAGTTCGATGGCCTTGTCGAAATATACCAGTGCCGAATCATATTTCGACTTGTCGCTCCATCCCGTCCCTAATTGTATGTATGCGTAAATGTTCGAAGGATTTATCTCTATGGACTTCTTCAGGTCCTCCACGGCCGCATCAAAACGGTCTATCCCCAGCTCAGCTGCTCCTTTTATGATGTAAACCGATTCATTCTCGCATTTCAGCTTGATGGCCCGGTTGCAATCGGCAAGACAGGCATAGTATTTCTTCAGGTAAAGCTTGATCCTGGCAAGGGTGAAAAATATCTCGGCATTGGTGCTGTCGATCTTCGACGCTGTCGAGAGGTCTTCAAGCGCCCCGTTATAATTCTGCTGCTGGCTCCTTACCTGGGCCCTGTTCACATAAACATCGGGAAGGTAAGGGAACAGGCTTATCGATTTGCTGAAATCCTGCTCAGCCCCTATGTAGTCGTCAAGGCTGAACTTTACATATCCCCTCATGTAAAATAATTCGGGCACCGTAGGGTCGGTTTGAATGGCGAGGTTCAGGGTCTTCAGGGCTTCTACAAACTGCCCGTTGCGGATGCTGGTCTGGGCATCCCTCGCATAATTGCTTACGGCCTGAGGCCTGGCCGGGATGCAAAGGATAATAAAAACAAGGGTAAGAATAGTAAACAATACTGCTGAACCCGGTATCCCTGCCTTTTTCCGGGCCGGCCCCATTTCATAGTGACTCCTTTCGGCAGACGTTTTCGTGAAAGCAGGGTATAGTTTCAGCATCTTCTGCAAAGCCCGGTATATCTCCTGAGATAAAGGTGATAAACGCCGGGAAATTCTAATTATTGCTGCCGCGAAGTTAAAGAAAAATGAAGAATGATTAGTATTTCACCAGCTTCCGGTTTCCCACTGACTTCCCATCAGAGATAACTTCCAAGATATAAATCCCTCCCGACAGGGAAACAGTGCTTACAGTGGCCTCCCTGCTCCCTTCCAGCCTGCCGCCCAGTATCATCCTCCCGGTGATATCACGTATAATGTAATTTATGACTGCGGATGGCGGAGCGTTGGTGAGCTTAAGAGTTACCGATTCATTGCAGGGATTCGGGTAAAGCCCGAACCCGGCATCTGACGCCTGAAGGCTTTCAATACCCGAAGAGGAATCGCCTCCCAGCATGATGCCGCTCCCGAAGGATGTTACCCATGTTTCCTGCAGGTTAAAGGGATTAAAGAAAACCCGCATGGGATGCCTGAAGGGATAATTGCTTACCTGGGTGAACTGCGGACTGCCTGACGAGGCATCGCTGCTGTGCCATAAGCCGTCGGTTTCGGTGGTGAAATACATTTCGTTGGGACTGCCTGGTTTCAGGGTACAGGAATTCACCCTGAAATTATCGTTGATCCTGGTCCAGCTCTGGCCCTGGTTTGTGGTCCTGAACAAACCTCCCGTGCCCTGTATCCCCGATGTTCCCCATCCCTCGAAAACACCGGCATACCATGTGTTCCCGCCGGCATCGTTGGGATCAACCACCACATCCTGCGTCCAGAAGCGCATATTGGCATCGGAACGGTCGTACCAGGCCGAAGCGGCCTTGTTATAATAATATACCCCTGAACTGTCGGTGAACGGGGTGCTGCCCAAAGGTTTCCTGGCCGAAAAACTGCAAACGAGGTCCCCGTTGCCCAGTACATTGATGGCAAAGGGGTGGCCGTTGCTCCTTGGTGGGGCAGGCATCTTGCTCCAGGTTGAAGCGGCTCCCGCGCCCAGGTTCGTAGTCACCCATATACCGCCGGTTGACTGGCTGTTGTGATGAAGTACGCTGGCATACATCTTCCCGGGATCCGAAGGGTCAAGGGCTATCCAAACCACGGGATGCCCGAAATTGTGCAGAAGTGCAAAGCTGGTCCCGTTATCGGTCGAAACATACACCGCACCGGTACCGGCGTCGATCTGCGCATCATATATCCTTGTGCTCTGGAACATATCATGTATATTGGATGTGCAGGCATAAATATTCCCGTTGGTTTGCTTTACTATCCTGTAAACAGTATTCTGGGTGAGATTGGGGATGAATTTCCAGCTTTCTCCCTTATCGTCGCTCATTATCCCGTTGATATCTGAATATCCTGCCAAAAGATGCAGGCTGTCGTTCCAAAGTATCTGCCAGCAGGAGGTGTTCTCAAGGCCTATGCCGTGATATTTCTTCCCGGCGGGAGTGGGGTTGTTCTTAGGGTTTTCATCATCATGGCTGAGATATTGCTGGTGCCAGGAAGTACCTCCGTCGGTAGTGATATGGGCACAGGAATAATCGCTGAGCATCACGGTATTCGCGTCGTTCTGCGCAACAGCGAACCCAAACGGGGCTTCGGGGAAACTCCATCCGTGGTCACCTCCGTAACCTGCCCAGCCTGTATAAATATCCTGGTTGTTGTTCGTGAGGAAAACATGGGTCCAGTTAGAGCCGTTCACCGATTTCATCACTATGGGCGCCCCGGCCGAACTTCCCCCGCTCAGGTAAGCCGTGGTAATGTCATCCGCCGACATCCCTACAAAAACAGGGAAATCACTGCCCAGGGTAATGCCGCTGATCTTCGACACCCAACTCCCGCCTGCATTGTCCATCTGATATACTCCCTTCATGGCATTCCAGTAATCGCTTCCGTACTGGTACCCTGACCAGACCGCAGCCGCGGTAAGGCAGAAGAACCGAAGCGTCCCGCCTTGTTTGGCGCCTGCAAAGGATAGCATGTATTCAGTGGAGGGGATGCCAGTAATGCTCATCGTACTGAAGCTTACCCCGCTATTGGTTGAGACCAGCAACCCGTCGTTGGTCCCTATGTAAATGTTCGGACTGTCGAAGAAAATACCTGCGATATGGTTACCCGAACCGTTGTCAAGGCAGGTGTGAACCTGGTGAAACGACGCTCCTCCATCCTCCGAGAAATAAATGGTACCGTAATCGGCTATCATCACGAGATTCGGATCGTCATAATCGGCCAGCAGCCTTAAAATACTCCCGTTGGGCGCCAGGGGATAAGGATCCCCGCTGATCACACTCCAGGTATTGCCTCCGTCGGTGCTTTTCATGGGCCTTATGTAATCGGAACCCTGGATGGAAGTATAATCCATACAGTATAATACCTGGGGATTGTTTGTGAACTGTACGCAGGCATCATGCCCTCCCTGGAGCTGCAGGAAATTTACCTCTTTCCAGCTGTAACCCAGGTCGGTGGAATGATAGAGTCCGCCCATGTCGCAGCCAAGATAGATCTCGTTGTGGTTTGAAGGATTGATGGAGGGCGAATATAATGCGCCTCCCCCGCCTATTCCCCGGCTGTACCAGGCAGCCGGTACCTGTGCAATACTGCTTGCCTGGAACGCCAGGACAATGAATAAAAGGAGTGAAGATTTTTTCATGTTTGCTTTTTTGTCTGATTATAAAGATATGATTTTACTGCCGGGGTTGCTTGGCCAAATTTTTTTTCTTATCCTGAGGCAACCTCATAAAACCTGCCCTGTCATAAAATCATATCAGAATCTTTTTCCTCCCGGCATGGTCCACCACCCACGGATCAGCGGGGGGAACAAGAGGCGCAGACCCGCCCACGAGGCGGTTAAATAAAAGGCTGTCACTGTAGCAGGATGACAGCCTTTTTAATGAAATATTTCGTATCTTGTGTGCTCATTCGGAAGCCCCTGGTTTTTAAACGCATCATTATGAAAAAGATCCTCACCTCCATTTACTGCATTCTACTTCTTGTCCCGGTTTATGCACAATCCGATCTGTCACAGCCTAAAAGCAAAAGCGATCAAACTGAATTCAAAACGGTTTTCAGTATCGGTAAAAACAAGGCAAAGATACCCCTGGGCTATTTTTTCGAAATCAATGCCGCCTATACCATGTTTGGATCAAACAGCGTTTTCCTGCCGGGCATCAGCGCAGGGATAATCCTCAACCACCACTGGACCATCGGTATGAGCGGAAGCATGCTGGGCAATCCCAAAGGACTTCATTACGACAGTATCTATTCCGACACGGTAGGACGGCCTAAAAAAGGAGCTTATATGCACGGGGGCTATGGCGGACTATTGCTTGAATATACCCTTTTGCCGAATTCGGTGGTTCATATTTCTTTTCCCCTGATGATCGACCTTGGGTATATGTGCTTCAGAAACCCGGGGCATTACAGCCAGTCGAACAACCCAAACAACCCAAACTGGGATGAGGACCATCATAACCAGAGCATAGCCGATACCTACTGCTTTATTATAGAGCCGGGGGTCAGGGCCGAATTCAACCTGGTAAGGATGTTCAGGATGGGAATAACCATAAGCTACCGTTACAGCCCCAACTTCAGCCTGCAGGGAGTTTCGTCAAATGAACTGAACCAGTTCAATGCGAAACTGAGTTTCAGGCTGGGCAAATTCTGATCATTTCTTAAGCAGGTCCCGTATTTCGGTCAGCAATTCCTGGTCTTTTGTCACAGCCGGCGGCGGAGGCGCTGCTTCTCCTTCTTTTTTCCTGCTGAGTCGGTTGAGGCCCTTAACCAGCATGAATACCGAGAAAGCGATAATGGTGAAATCAACCAGGGTCTGGATGAAGTTCCCTATTTTTAATGTCACGGCTTCCTTGATCACTTTCCCTGTAGCGGGATCGCTTACAGCGTCTTTCATGATGATCTTGATGTCGGTGAAGGTGATGCCTCCTACCAGCAGCCCTATGGGGGGCATGATCACATCGTTTACGACCGAAGAAACTATTTTCCCGAATGCGGCCCCGATTATAATACCTACCGCCAGGTCGATCACATTGCCCTTCATTGCAAAATCCTTGAATTCTTTCATCATGCTCATATTGTCTTGGTTTTTTGTTTTTGGTACTTGGTGCTTGGTACTGGGTACTGGGTACATTTTTTACAGTTCTTCCCTCACCTTCCCGCCTTCCACCGCGATTATTACCATTGCAGGTTTCATGTTATCCGACGAGGCCACCACTTCCATGCTTCCCTGGCTGCGCGGCGACTGAACGATCAACTGGCACTTCCCGTTGAACAAACGCCTCTGCCAGCTCCCGGCTGCGCATTTGTCGGCTTCGTGGCTGCTTGGATCCCCGTTACCCACACCTATGATGCGGCCTTCGCCTTTCAGTTCAAACCTGATCAGATTCATCGCATCGGGAACCTCCCGGCCTTTTTCGTCAAGCACACTCACGTTGACCACGCTCACATCTTCGCCGTCGGCATTGATGGCAGAGCGGTCGGGACTCAGGACTATCGTCAGGGGTTCACCGGTTGTCTCGATCTTCGTTACGATCTTCTTCACGCTTTTCCTCACGACCTTCATCCCCCGGGCTTCAAGAGTTCCGGGTTTATAGGCCACTTTCCATTCTAAATGTGAATTCAGAGGCATGGTTTTTATTCCCAGGCTCTTCCCGTTCAGTAAAAGTTCAACACTTTCACAGTTTGAATTGCACCATACGCTTATAGTGTCGCCTTCATGCCCTTTCCAGTTCCAGTGGGGGTATATATGGAGCACATCATCCGCAGTCCACCAGCTTTTATAATAATAATAGTTATTCTTCGGGAACCCGCATACATCCATGATACCGAAATGGGAACTGATGCAAGGCCATCCGTAAGGCGTGGGTTCGCCCCGGTAATCGAAGCCTGTCCACACGAAAGCCCCGAGCAGGTATGGTCTTGCAGCGTAAAATTTCCACCAGGTCTCGGCCAGTGCGCCCCAGTAAGGCCTGGTTACATCGTAATCGGGAACATACCCTTTAACAGTATCCTTTTTGTAAATTCCCCGGGTGCATAAAGTGCTGGCTTCCTCGCTGCCCATCAGGATTTGCTTAGGATGATCCTTATGGTAGCTGTCGATATCGGCATGGTTGTTCATATAATTGAACCCGCGTATGGGAACAAGCTCGTTCACCCCCTTGTATTCATTGCCGTTGTTACCGGCATAGGAATAAAGCCTGGTTGTATCGAGCTGTTTCAGCCTGGCGATGAGTGATTTCGCAATATTATGCCCGGTTTCATTCCCCTGTACGACCCATTCCTCGTTGCCAATGGACCAGATGATAACGCAGGGATGGTTGCGGTCCCTTAAAACCAGTTTCTCGAACTGCCCCATGTATTCGGGGGAACTGCCCATCAGCCTGGTCTCGTCGAATACCAGCATCCCCAGCCTGTCGCAGGCGTCGAGCAGCTCGCGGGTGGGAGGGTTATGGCTGGTGCGGTAGGCGTTGCAACCCATTTCCTTAAGCTTTTCGATGCGGTAATACTGCAGCCTGTCGGGAAGCGCTGATCCTACGCCGGCATGGTCCTGGTGACAGCATACGCCCAAGAGCTCGACCCTTTTCCCGTTGAGGAAAAAGCCCTTGTTCACATCGAATTCCAGGGTTCGGATCCCAAACGGAGTTGATACGCTGTCGACCACTTTGCCGTTGACTTTCACCAGCGAGACCAGGGTGTAAAGCCTGGGCGATTCGAGGGACCAGAGCTGGGGACCTGATACACTCATTTCCGAAACGGAGGTTATCGTTTGCAGGGGAGTGGCAGGGAGTGCTCCTGAAAAGGCGAAGGCAGACTGTTTCCCGTCGGGATCGAGTATCCTGGACTCCAGGACAAATCCTTTTTTCTCATCGCCCTGGTTGATGACTTCGCAGCTGACTTCAATAAGCGCCCTGTTTCCGTGTACTGTGGCTGTTACATACACCCCGTAAGGGCTGATGTGCAGGGGATCGTATTTCTCCATCCAAACGTGCCTGTAAATGCCTGCACCTTCATAAAACCAGCCCTCGTACTGGGAGGCATCGGCTCTCACTACCAGAACATTCTTTTTCCCGAACCAGATGTAGTCGGTGACATCGAAGCTGAATTCGGAATACCCGCTCATGTTGCATCCCATATAATGCCCGTTGAGCCATACCTTGGAATCGCGGAAGACCCCGTCGAAACGTATCATTATCCTTTTTCCCCTGTCGGCCTCGGACAGTGTGAATGCCCTGCGGTACCATCCTATGGTGGTTTCGGGGTAGATGCGCCCGGCCGGTTTGAATCCATGGCTCAGCACATCTTCATTATCGCTTTTCACGAAATCCTGCTCCACCATCCAGTCGTGGGGGAGGTCGAGCGACCTCCACGAGGAATCGCTGAAAGAGGGAGCTACCGGCCCATAGGCTTCACCGGCTTTGGCAAAGAGGGCAGATGCCCCGTAGCCGAAATCCTTTTCAACAGAGGATGAACTGCCCAGGTGGAATTTCCACCCGCGGTCCATCAGGAGTTTTTCGCGGGGGCCGCCGGCAGTGACCGAAACTGAGAACAGGCAAAGGATGATGCTGAGAAGAAGTACAGGTTTTTTCATGATCAGGGAATAAAAATTTAACATTCAAAAATAAGGATTTACAGGCAAATTATAATAACGAATTACTGTACCCAGTATCGGCAACGCTTTGCGTTGCCCATCCCGCATCGGCGCGAAGCGCTCTTATCGGCGCGAAGCGCCATCATCACTTATCGGCGCGAAGCGCCCATCCCGCATCTTTTTACTACTTTTGCATCGCGGCTAGCTGCCGCCGGCTGCCGCCCGGCCGTTTCGTTTTAATTTCCCTGCAATGAAAAGCACGCTTTGGAACAGGAACTTCACCCTGCTGACCTTCTCTAATTTTTTAATGTGCTCTGCTTATTATTCACTGATATCCACCTTGCCCATCTATGTCTCAGGCGTACTCCATGCCCCACACAGCGTGGTGGGACTGGTACTTTCGGCATACGCCATAGCGGCGATACTGGTGAGGCCTTTTACCGGCTTCGGGCTGGATTACTTCGGCCGTAAAACCATCTTTATCGCCTCATTGCTTGTTTACGGGCTTATCTTCAATGTCTATATATTCGCATCCACCGTGATGATCATCTTATTTTTAAGATTTGCCCACGGAATTGCCTGGGGACTTACCACCACCTCCAATTCAACGATTGCAGGGGATATTATACCCGCTGAGAAAAGGGGGCAGGGCTTCGGATTGTTCGGGGTTTCAACGACCATCGGCATGGCTCTGGGACCTCCCATTGGGACGTTCATCCTTCAGCATTCGGGCTATAATGCCATGTTCATCGCGGGGTCGGTCATCAGCCTGATCAGTATGGTCATGGCCGGGTTCATAAGGTACCCGGCGTATGAACCCCTTCCCCAGAACCGGCAGTTCCGATGGAAGAACCTTTTCGAGGCAAGCACTGTTATCCCCTCGATAAACCTGCTCATCATAGGGCTTTCGTATGGAGGACTGCTTTCATTTATTGCGCTTTACGGCAAGGAAATAGGGATACAGAACCCCTCGGGGTTTTTCCTGGTCTTTGCCCTGGGTATCATTACTTCAAGGTTTTCGGCAGGGAAGGCGGTCGACCGCAACGGCCCCAGGCTCGTGATCTTCATCTGCCTTTCGCTGCTGATCATAGGGTATCCTTTGCTTGCCCTGGTTCAGAATAACTGGGGATTTTACCTGGCCGCTCTCATCATAGGTTTCGGCAACGGGGTGGTTTGGCCTACTTTCCAGGCCATGGTCAATAACATTGTCCCGTCGAACCGCCGGGGTGCAGCGAACTCAACCCTGTTCATTGCAATGGACCTTGGAATGGGGCTGGGTATGATGATAGCGGGAATAATCTCGCAGAGGTACAGCATCTCAGCGGCCTTCCTCTGCTGCTCCATATACTGTGCCACCGGCCTGGTCCTTTTCAGGCTGTTCACCCTCAAATACTATCTGAAGAAAAGGGTTCTGATACTTGTTACCGGGGAATGAAGGAATGAATACTCGTTCGGCGCAGCCGAAATAAGCACACAAATGAAATAAGAGATTGCTGCGAATAATTTCAAATGTCAAATGACGAATTTCGAATGAATATTATCAGCGAAGCATTTACCAAACCGCAAAAGCTGAACGGAGTGAACCTTAGCTGCGGTATAAAAATGTGAGTGACATCAATGGAATTACAAGAAATATCATGAAAACAAAAATCTTTTACCTTCTGGCTTCCCTCACACTGCTGTCATGCGGTGTAAACGCCCAGTCCCACACGTTTAAAATAGGCCCTGGCGAATTCCTTCTCGACGGCAAACCTTTCCAGATCATAAGTGGGGAGATGCATTTTGCCAGGATACCCCGGGAATGCTGGCGCGACCGTTTGCATATGGCCAAAGCCATGGGGCTGAACACCGTGGCGACGTATATCTTCTGGAATTACCACGAAACTGAAAAGGGGAAATACAATTTTAAGGAAAATGCCGATGTGGCTGAATTCTGCAGGCTTGCGCAGCAGGAAGGCCTCTGGGTGATCATCAGGCCCAGTCCGTATGCCTGCGCCGAATGGGAATTCGGGGGCTATCCCTGGTGGCTGCTGAGGGAAAAGGGACTGAAAGTAAGGAGCCGGGACCCGCGTTTCATGGAAATGAGCCGGAAATATTTCACAGCCCTGGGCAAACAGCTGGTTCCCCTGCAGGTTACCCATGGGGGGCCGGTGATCATGGTGCAGATAGAAAATGAATATGGTTCCTACGACAAGGACAAGGAGTACCTGGCAAAATACAGGGACATCTACCGGGAAGCTGGCTTTGATGTAGACCTCTATACCTGCGACGGTCCTTCCCAGATGCCTGCGGGATACCTTCCCGGTGTACTGCCCGCGGTGAACGGGCTTGACAATGTAAAGGAAGTGAAGGAACTGATCAACAAATACAACGATAATCACGGACCGTATTTCATAGCCGAATGGTATCCTGCCTGGTTTGACTCCTGGGGCCTGAAACACCAGGTGGTACCTTACCGGGATTTCATCAGTACCTATGATTCGGTATTGGATGCCGGGCTTTCGATCAATATTTACATGGCCCATGGAGGGACCACCCGCTGGTTCTGGAACGGGGCCAATATGAGCCGGACCGAGCCGTATATGCCCCAGACTTCAAGCTATGATTATGATGCTCCCATAGACGAAGCAGGGAATGCAACTCCGAAATTTATGGCTATGAGGGAGGTGATCATGAAACACCTTCCTAAAGATATTGTACTGCCCGTTGTTCCTGCAAAGAAGAAATCCATTGCCGTAAAAGAGTTCAGGCTTAGCCAGGCTTCGGCATTGTTCAGCAACCTGCCTTCGCCCATTGCTGTTTCAGCTCCCCTGAGCTTCGAGGATTTCGGGCAGGGGTATGGTTATATTCTTTACCGCACCAATGTTGGGGGACCGGTGAAGGGGATACTTAAGATTTCCCAGATGCGTGATTATGCCATGGTTTATGTTGACGGCAAGCGTGTTGCCGTTCTCGACCGCCGCCTGAAACAGGATTCGCTTGAACTGGACATCCCCGCTAAGAGCGCCAGGCTTGAGATCTTTGTCGAAAACAACGGGAGGATCAATTACGGTTATTTCCTCAACGACAATAAACAGGGGATCACCGAAAAGGTGAGCCTTAACGGTAAGGATGTCAGGGGATGGAAGATGTACGGCTTCCCTATGAAGAACGTGGACGGGCTGAAGTTCTCTGCATCCAAACCCGCAGGCGGACCGGTTTACCGAAGGGGGGTGTTTACATTGAATGATGTTGGCGATACTTATGTTGATCTCAGCAATTGGGGGAAGGGGCATGTATGGGTCAACGGGCGCAGCATTGGGAAGTACTGGAACATAGGACCCCAGCAGACTTTATATGTCCCTGCCCAATGGCTTAAAAAAGGGGTGAATGAGATTGTGATCATCGAAGAGCTGAAGCCTGAGCAGGAGTTGATACAGTTCCTGGACCATCCTGTTCTGGATGAGTTGAAACTTTAGGCCGGGGTCCTGGTGGATGCAAAAAAAAGCAGGAGGCCCGGGCGTTAGCCCGGGCCTCCTGCTTTTTGTATCATTTACCTTCTTCCGCCTCCGCCAGAAGGACGGCTAACTGCACCGCCACCTCCCGAATTGCGCTGGAAACTGCCGGCGTTCTGGTTCAGCTGCTGTCCGCGGTCACGACTCTGGCTCTGGCGGTCCATGGAGGAACGGTCAAAACCGGAGTTCCCTCCGTTGCTGCTGCCGCCTGGCCGGGCTGCCGGCTGCTGGCTTGGCGCCGGCCTTGCCGATGGCTGCTGGGCCGGTTGGCCGCTTGGCCTTCCCGATGGCTGGTTCGATGGAGAAGTTCCCGGCTTTGTCGTACCATCCTGCCTGCCGGGCTGGGTGGTTGGCTGCCCGCCAGTCCTGCCGGAACCCTGGTCCACATTATTCCAGTTCTTGCCGTCGTTCTTCTGCCAGTTGTTGTTCTGGTCCTTGCGGTATACATCCCCGTTCTTGTCGGTATATACATTGTTCTTTGAATTGGGAGCCGTACCCGCACGGTTTACTCCGCTGCCCTGGCCCCCGGGCTGGGTCGACGGCTTACCCCTGTCGTTTCCCTGTCCCTGTCCTTGCCCCTGTCCCGGCCTTGTCCCTGGCTGGGTCGACGGATTGCCACCCCTGTTCGTGGGCGTAGTGCCGGGCCTGGAGTTCGTACCCGATCCCGGCCTTACGCCGTTCTGGTTGTTATATACATTGTTCCTGTTGTAATAGTTGTTGTTGACGTTCACGTTAACATTCGTATTCCTGTAAACAGGAGGCCTGGGGCCATAAAAATGATTGTAGGGAGGGCAGAAAGGAGGATGGAACATGGGAGGTCCCCACCATCCGCCCGGATGCGGACCGTAAAAACCGACACTCACAAATCCTACCGACATCCCGAAGCCGAAACTCCAACCTGTCCAGGGGTTGTAATTCATTGCAAAACCATAGGTGACAGGCCTTGGATAGTAATAGGGCCCGTACCAGGGATTATAGTAAAACCCGGTGCCGTAAACAACGGTAGGCCCGTAAACATAACACCCTGTGTAACCCGGGAGGTAACCTACGTAAACCACATCGGGAGTGGATTCATAAATGTAAACGTACTTCACATTATATACGGGATCATCGGGGGGAATGTTCTGGATATCATCAGGGATCTGCGTGGCAACAACCCATGGGCCCATGGGGGAATTCCCCACGAACCATACGGCATTTTCACATACATAATACGTCTTTTCGGCCATAATCACGGTACTGCTGGTGTTCGCAGCCCTGTATAACAGGGTCCCCTTGATCTGCACGAACTTGGGGTCCCCGTCGTAAGTCACCTGGCAACTCGCTGTCTTGCGGTCGACTGCAGCTGTCTGGGGTATCTGGGCATCCAGGACGGCTTCCTTTGAAGCCTCAGTCCCGGCTACCGAAGCCAGTACCTGGTCTTTTTCGGAACCTTCGGGGATACTTGCAAAATCTGCAGGCAGCTTGTCCGAAGGAATGAAAGACCAGGGGCCGGCCATAGCCGAAGAAGTATACCAGCGACCCGAGATCAGGATATAATACATCTGCTTGTCAATGTACATGAAAATATTATTCTCGCTGTTGGTCATATACAGCAGTTGGGTACCCTGTATGGGTGCAAAATCAGGCTCTCCGCTGCTCTGCACAAGCTCGGCCGGCGATGTTCTCACAATGATCTGGGGGGGAGAAGCCGGAGGCGTTTTGCTTTTCGATTTATCGTCTGCTGATGAGGCCTGCTGGCTGTTGTCCTTGTTTGCGTTTGCTTTGGCCTCCAGTTCAGCCTGGAACTTTTTAATGTCTTTCGGAGGTTCTTTAATATTAACCCACTGGCCTTTCAAAACATCGTTTGTTTTATACCACCAGGTGCTTCCAAAGAGATAATACTCTTTAGTGCCGGTTTCCTGCACCACAAAATAAGGGGTGTTGACAGCCTGCTCTAGCTTTGAATCAGGCACAGGTTTGAACTTCGGCTCACCGTCAAACAGAACGAGTACCGAGGGGGTCTTTACGAAAATAATCTCGGGAGGGGTATTGTTAAGGCCGGCTTCCTGTTTCATTATAGCCTTGGCATCGGTGAGGCTGGCATTCAGCTCGTCCATGGTCATGTCGAGGTTCCATTTGGGGATCTCGGTCTCCAGGGTATTCTTGAATTTCTGAATCTTGTCTGAATTCTGGTCCTGGTTCGGGAACCTGGCATTCAGTATTTTCACACTGCTCATGCTCACTTCCCTGCTTGTGCGGTCCACCGCTATGGTGGTCATGAACCAGATGGCGCCGAATGTGGGCTGCTGCCCGTTCCTGGTATAGGAAACTGCCGCCCGTCCGTATAACCTGATCCCTATAAGGGAATCGGGCTGTGGCTGGTACACCAGGATCTTCCCGTTCGTAGTGTTGATCTGTTTTGGCCAGTTTGAGGTAGTTCCCTGCTTTGCCTGGGCCATCACCATAAGGCTTAAACACAAACCCATGATGAAAATGCTGATTCGTTTCATGATTCTTTTTTTTAGTCGTAAACTCCTATATACCTTGATATTACAAGTCTCTGGATTTCAGAAGTCCCTTCGCCGATCTGAAGCAGCCTCTGGTCACGGTAAAACCTTTCTATGTCGTAGTCCTTCATAAGCCCGTAGCCTCCAAAGATCTGGACCGCTTCGTCGGCCACTTCCTTTGCAATTTCCGAACAGTAAAGTTTTGCCATTGCGGCTTCTTTTGCAAATGGCTGGTTGTTGGACTTAAGCCATGCACCCTTGTACAGCAAATTACGTGCCAGTTCTATTTTTGTGGCCATATCGGCCAGTTTGAATGCAATAACCTGGAAATGGCCAATGGGCTTGCCAAACTGCTTGCGTTCCTTTGCATATTTGAGCGCCATCTCGAAAGCTCCCTGGGCGCAACCAAGGCCCATGGCTGCTATGGCCAGGCGGCCGCTGTCGAGGGTGTTGAGCATGATCTTGGAACCTTCTCCTCTTTTTCCCAGGAGGTTGGACACAGGAACCCTGCAGTCATCAAAAAACAACTGGGCTGTGTCGGAAGCCCTCCACATCATCTTGCCGTGCATGGGAACCCTCCTGAACCCGGGGGTGTCTGCATCCACCAGGATGGTCGAAAACTCTTTCTGCCCGTTCTGTTCCCCGCTGACTACCTGAACCGTGGCTCCCTTATTCATCGCACTTGCCCCGTTGGTGATGAATATTTTTGAGCCGTTGATCACCCATTGATCGCCCTCCAGCCTGGCAGTTGTCTTGGTGGCGCGGGAATCACTGCCCGCATCGGGTTCGGTAAGCCCGAATGCCCATAATCCCTCACCACTCGACAGCATCGGAAGGTATTTTTGCTTCTGCTCCCCGTTCCCGTAATTCATGATGGGACCTATGCCAAGCGAAATATGGGCTGCGAGGGTTGCTGCATGCGACCCGTCGACCCTGGCCATTTCCTCAACAGCGATCACATACGAAATCGTGTCCATATCCAGCCCCCCGTATTCGTGGGCCGTGCGGATCCCGAAAAATCCAAGTTCCCCCATCCGTTTTGTGAGAGGGATGGAAAATTCGGCTTTTTCGTCCAGCTCCCTTGCCTGGGGTTTGACCTCCCGTTCGGCGAAATCCCGCACCGTCTTGCGGATATTATGATGTTCTTCTGTTAATATCATGTTTTTGGTTTTATCTTTGGTTAATACTCAGGATTGTAAAAATAAATACTTTTTGGCCAGCCGACCCGCATAATCCACTTTTGCCCTTTCAATACCTCCCCCGATCCGGTAATGCTCCATGAAATCAAGCATGTATTCTGTTTTCAGGTTTCCAAGCAAAGTTTTATCAGCCATAGGGCATCCCCCCAATCCCCCGATCACACTGTCGAACCTCCTGCAGCCCTGTAGGTATGCGGCATCCACCACATCAAACCAGTTCTCTCCCGTGGTGTGAAGGTGCAAACCGAATTCAACACAGGGAAAATCATGGATGAGCATTGAGAAAATCTCGCTCACAGCCTCCTTGCTTACCGGAACCGATACATTCGATAATGGGATGGTCCTGATGCCCATCTTCTGCAATTTCTCAACGGAACCGATGAGCTTCTCATAGCTCCATTCTTCCCCATAGGGGTTGCCGAAAGCCATGGAGATATATAAAATGAGATCTTTTCCCTTTTTACTGCATAAATTCTGCAGGTAATCGGCCATCAGCAAGGCTTCATCAAAATTCGTGTTCAGGTTGCGTTTCAGAAATTCAGGGGAAAATGAGAAAGGGTAGGAGATACAACTGATCTCATCCCTTTCGGCAACGATAGCAGCGCCTTTTTTATTCACTACCAACATCATCAGCTTTGATTTGCATGATGAGAGATCAAGCCGGCCAAGGACCTCCAGGCTGTCGCTCATCTGGGGGACGGCTTTTGACGAAACGCTGCTACCCACTTCCACAGTATCGAAACCTGCTTTCAGCAATGCATTGATATACTCTGCCTTATGCTCCGTTGGAATAAATCCCGGCAGCCCCTGCATCCCTTCACGTGGTGAATCTATCAGTTTCATTACTTCAAAGTTTAAATAGCGAAAGGCGAAATGGCGAAAAGCGAAATTAATTCATAATTCGATATTCAATCACCCTCTTCCCGTCAGGTTCTTCGGGATCCTACCGTTCCTGATAGCTTCGGAACGCAGGCGGCGGCCTACTATCCGTTCGACCATGCTCCCGATCTCAAGAACCTTGTCCACATCAAGCCCGGTATCTATCCCCATCTCATCCATCATCACAACCATATCCTCGGTCGGGATAAGCCCGGTGATGTTGGGATCTTTATAATAATAGCTCCCCGTTCCGCTCACAGGCACCCCGCTTACAAAATTTGCAGGTTGCCCGCCTATGCCTCCCATGGTGGATTCAAAGTTGACCATGCCGGCCTGGAGAGCAGCAAGCACATTGGCCAGGCCCCATCCGCGGGTGGTATGAAAATGCACGATCTGCTTCTCGGGCCTGGGAATGGCCTCAAGCAGCATGGAATAATACCTGTAAACCCTGTCGGGCGACGCACTGCCGTCATGATCGGCATGCTCCACATCGTTTGCGCCTATTTCGAACCAGCGTTTGGCAAATTCAATGGCCTTGCTCATCTCGGTAGGCCCTTCGATAGGGCAGCCCCAGATCGTGCTTACGGTCCCGTTCACCTTAAGACCTGCTTCCCTGGCCAGGGGGATCCACTTTTCGGCCATAGCCCAGTACTCGGCCAGGGACAAGCCTGAATTCTTCCTGTGATGCGATTCGCTGGTCGATACCATCAGCAGGATACGGTTGGGACCCCAGCCTTCTTTCCTGGCCTGTATCGCCCTCTCAATGGCCTTCTCGCGTATGGTGATCGCAGTAAGCGATACCTTGTCGAGGAGGTGGGCCACCTTTTTGCTGCTGCGGATCTCTTTCAACAGTATATCCGAATCTTTGAACTGCGGCATTCCCTGCGGATTACCGAGATTGGTCACTTCAATATGCCTGAACCCGGCCAGTATAAGCTGCTCTGCAACCCACAATTTGGCCCCGGTGGGGATGAAAGTCTCTTCGTGCTGAAACCCGTCCCTTACCGTGATATCTCCAATTGTTATTTTCTTAGGATAATTCATAGTTTCACTTTTATATATTTATCTTTTCCAACATCCCCCATCCCGCATCAGCGCGAAGCGCCATCATCCCTCCATCTTCTCAAGCTCAACCAGGGCAGTACTGGTCTCGACCATCTGCCCCAGTTTTACGTTAATGATCTTCACGGTTCCGTCGACGGGGGCTGTGATCATGTTTTCCATTTTCATGGCTTCAATGATCAGCAGGACCTTGCCTTTTTTCACTTCCTCCCCTTCAAGTACATTGATCCTGGTCACCTTGCCGGGCATGGGCGAAGTGATATGCCCGCCCGCTTCGCTTGATGAATCAAGTAATGCGGCTGAAACGGTTTCGGTGAGCAGATCGGCCCTCTGGATCGAAAACAGGAAGCCCCCTGCACTTACAAAACCCAGGTTGTTACTGTCCTCCGAAACATAAACAACATGATCATGCCCGTTGAGGCTGAAAGCGAGGCGGTTGTTTTTCCAGCTTTCTATGCGGCAGCTGTACGATCCTCCGGGGAAGCCGAGCTCAAAAGAATCTTTCCCCACCCGGTTTATCCTCACAGTAATCTCACTGCCTGCCGTCAGCCTGATCTTCATCAGCTCACGCCAATAGCCGATCTGCTGCCACACACTGAGCTTTTCACAGACCGGCGCAAGCGAATTGGTAAGGCTCGACAGCAGGTACCCGGCAATGGGGACATGCAGAGGGAACGCCTGTTTCTTTTCTTCCATCAAGGTGATCAGCCCTTGCAGATGCTCATCGCAAAACCTGGTCGTAATGGAATTCGTAACAAAGGCTTTGCTTTGAAGCAGGCTGGTAAGGAACGAAATATTGGTTTTTATGCCGTGTATGATGTAATCCTGAAGAGCGCTGACCATGATCCTTGAGGCTTCTTCCCTGTCGTCGCCGCAGGCCACCAGCTTGCCTATCATGGGGTCAAAGGCGCTTTTGATGCCGGTGCCCGCGACAACCCCGGTGTCGAGCCTGATGCCGGGTGTACCTGGTTCTTTGTACAGGCTCATTTTTCCCGGCGAGGGCAGGAAGCTGTTCGACGGGTCCTCGGCATAGATCCTGCATTCTATCGCATGCCCCTTTTGCCTCACATCTTCCTGCTTTATCCTCAGGCTGTGGCCCGAGGCAATGATGATCTGCTCCTCAACGATATCAATACCTGTCACCATTTCGGTCACAGGATGTTCAACCTGTATTCGGGTGTTCATCTCTAGGAAGTAGAAATTCAGGTCTTTGTCGACAAGGAATTCTATGGTCCCGGCGCTGCTGTAAGCTGCTTCCTTTCCTATCCTCACCGCTGCTTCGCCCATTTTCTGCCTCACTTCAGGGCTCAGGGTGGGGGAGGGGGATTCTTCAATGATTTTCTGGTAGCGTCTCTGTATCGAGCATTCCCTTTCAAAAAGATGGATCACGTTACCCTGCTCATCCGCCAGTATCTGAACTTCAATATGCCTCGGCTCCTCAATGAACTTTTCGATGTAAACGGTTTCATCGCCGAAGTATGCTTTTGCCTGCCTGGAAGTGCTTTCTATGGCTTCCTCCAGCTCTGAGGGCTCATGCACTATGCGCATCCCCTTGCCTCCTCCACCGGCTGCCGCCTTAAGCAGGACAGGAAAGCCGATTTTTGGCGCGGCGCTTACCAGTTCTTTCGCAGTGCCGGTAACTCCTTCGGTAATGGGAACCTTGATTTTTTTAGCGAAATTCCTGGCCTCGATTTTATTCCCCATCAGCCTCATGGCCTTTGCACCAGGACCGATGAAAATGATTCCTGCATCCTGGCAGGCCTGCACAAACAGTGGATTCTCGGCGAGGAAACCATAGCCCGGATGAATGGCATCGGCTTTTGCCCTGATGGCCGTTTCAACGATCTTTTGAATATTGAGATACGTCTCGCTGAGCTCCGAATGGCCTATGCAGAATGCCTCGTCGGCATGGCTCACATGCAGGGAGTCGTGATCGATCTCAGAATATACCGCAACGGTCTTTATTCCCATCTTTTTCGCTGTGCGCATGATCCTCACCGCGATCTCGCCCCTGTTTGCGATTAGTATCTTTGTTATCTGTTTCATTACTTCGCGACTTGGTTCATCCATTTCGGTTTTCTCTTCTCCAGAAACGCTTTCATCCCTTCCTGCCCCTCCTCCGAAGCCCTGATCTCGGCAATCATCCTGGCGGTAAAATCAACGGCTTCTTTCAGTGTAAGACTGTTCGAGACCTGGTCGATAAGCGTTTTGCAATGGCTCAAGGCCGCCGGTCCGCTGCTTTTAAGCTGGCTGATGATGCCCTTGATTTCCTCTTCAATGTCTGCGGATAGCAGTGAGCGGTTCACCAGCCTGTACCGCTCGGCTTCCTTCCCGTTTATTCTCCTTCCCGTTAGCATCAGTTCCCTTGCCCCGTATTCGCCTATCCTTTTGATCACATAGGGAGAAATGCAGGCGGGCACAATGCCGATCTTGACTTCCGAAAGTGAAAAAACAGCATCATCGGTACAGTAAGCCATATCGCAGGCCGAAAGCAGACCGTTGGCTCCCCCGAGCACCGAACCGTGCGCAATAGCGATAGTCGGTTTAGGGCAGGTGTAAATTGTGTAAAAACATTCGGCCAGGTAAAGGCTTTCCCGGTAATTTTTCTCAAAGGTGTTCAAAGCCACGTCCTTCATCCAGTTCAGGTCGACGCCCGCACAGAAACTTTTTCCGTTTCCTCGCAACACAACGCAAACCACATCGTCCATACCGCCAACCCTGCCGAAGATATCGGTAAGTTCCTGCAGCATGGTTTCGTTGAAGGCATTGTGCTTTTCGGGCCGGTTCAGGCAGATGCTGAGCACCCCTTCCGCAGTAATCGTTTCAATCGTTTTATACGTGTTCATTTTTAATGTTATCTAGCATTTTTCAATCTTCCACATCCCGCATCTGGCGCGAAGCGCCCTTATCGGCGCACAGCGCCTACATCCTGAACACCCCGTACTCGGTTTTGTCATATTTTTTATTCTGGCTGATGGCAATCGCCATAGCCATGACCTTACGGGTATCGGCAGGGTCCAATATGCCGTCGTCCCATAACCTGGCCGTGCTGTAATACGCCGAACCCTCATGCCCGTATTTCTGCAGTATGGTATCCAGCATCTTCTGTCTCTCGACTGCAGATAAAGTCTTTCCCTGGGCACGCAGCTGGTCTTCCTTCACGGTGATCAGTACATTGGCGGCCTGTTCGCCCCCCATGACGGAGATCTTCGAATTGGGGTACATCCAGAGGAAGCGGGGTTCATAAGCCCTGCCTGCCATGGCATAATTCCCTGCCCCGAATGAGCCCCCGAAGATAAGCGTGAATTTGGGCACGTTTGCGTTGGCGACGGCATGCACGAACTTGGCCCCGTCCCTGGCTATACCGGCCCGTTCATATTGCCTCCCTACGATAAAACCGGTGATGTTCTGCATGAATAAAAGCGGGATGTTCCTCGAGGTGCAGAGCTCCACGAAATGTGCCCCTTTGAGGGCCGTTTCACCGAAAAGTACGCCGTTGTTGGCCAGGATGCCCACAGGGAATCCCATGATATGGGCGAAGCCGGTGACTATAGTGGGGGCATATCTCTCCTTGAACTCATGGAAGAGGCTTCCGTCTACTATCCTCGCGATGATCTCCCTCGAATCCACAGGCTTTTTGAGGTCAAGCGGGAGTATGCCATAAAGCTCATCCGCAGGATAAAAAGGTTCCTGTACAGCCTGCATCTGAAGCTCCTGGTATTCCTTCCTGCCGATGGATTCGAAGATATTCCTGCAGATCTGTATGGCATGCATGTCGTTAACGGCCAGGTGGTCGGCTACGCCCGAAATGCTTGTATGCATTTCGGCCCCTCCCAGGTCTTCGGCGCTGACTTCTTCGCCCGTGGCGGCTTTTACAAGCGGGGGGCCTCCGATGAAAATAGTCCCCTGCTTTCTTACAATAATGGTCTCATCGCTCATCGCCGGAACGTAAGCTCCTCCTGCGGTACATAAACCCATCACCAGGGCGATCTGCGGAATTCCTTTTGCCGAAAGTCGGGCCTGGTTGAAAAAGAAACGCCCGAAATCGTATTTGTCGGGAAACACCTGCGCCTGCTCGGGCAGGAAAACACCACCGGAATCGACCAGATAAACACAAGGCAGGCGGTTTTCCATTGCTATCTCCTGGGCACGCACATGTTTCTTGATGCTTTCCTTGACATAAGTCCCGCCTTTAACCGTGGCATCATTGGCCACTATCATAACTTCCTTGCCATGTATCACACCTATCCCGGTGATGATCCCGGCCGAGGGAAATTCGTTGTTGTACAAATCGTATGCGGCAAGGGACGAGAGTTCAAGGAATGGTGTGTTCCTGTCGACCAGCAGGTCTATCCTCTCCCTGGCCAGCAGCTTTCCCCTTTCCTTATGCCTTTTGACAGCCTGTTCGGAGCCTCCTTCCTTCGCTTTTTCAAGGACCTTTTTATAAGCATCCAGTACCTTCAGGTAATCTTCCTTATTGCGCAAAAACTCAGGCGAAGATGTATCTATCTTACTTTCAATTCGAAACATAAAACGGGATTATCAGGCAACTAATTTAGAAACAATTTTAATAAAATGAAATTTTCATGCATCAAAATCATCTAATTTTACGGCCGGAATGAGTGAACAGGATACAAATAGCTTAAACGGAGCCTATTGGGAAAGTCTTTTGAACGACCCTCGCCTGGCTGGTGGGAAACCCCTGCTGGAAAAGGCATTGGCATATATTGAGCAGGATACTGTAAAAGCTGAATTCCCCGGACTGATAAGCGCTTCCTTCGAAATCTCCTATATCCTTCTCTGCGAGATGGACCAGGATGCTGAGACCATGGTTGCGGTCATGTTCTGGCCCCTGATGGACAAAGGGAAGCTCGACCTGGTGAAGGTTGGCCGGGAATATACGGCAAGTGTGGCAGGGCTTCTTACCGCACTCCTGAAAATTGACCGTTTCGACACCCGCAAAGCCCATTCCAACGTTGAAAATTTCATAAAGCTGCTGCTTACGAGTTCCGACGATATCAGGGTCATCCTCATCCGCACTGCAAGGAAACTTTACCAGCTGCGCCACATCAGCGAAGTCCCTGAAGAACAGCAGGCCGAGATCTTCAAGGAGGCATCGATACTGTACCTGCCCATCACCCACCGTATAGGGCTTTACAGGTTAAAGACCGAATTCGAGGACCGGGTGATGAGGTATACCAAACCCGAGATCTATACTTTAATTGAACAAAAGCTGGCCGAAACGCGAGCCGACCGTGACAGGTTTACCCGCGATTTCATCCGCCCTATAGAAGAAACGCTACAGGAAAACGGCTTCACAGTGGAGATCAGGAGCCGCATCAAATCCATCCCTTCGATTTACCGGAAGATGCAGGCCCAGAAGGTGGAATTCGAAAAAATCTATGATCTTTTCGCCATCCGCATCATCCTCAACGAGGTGGTTGAAAGCGAGAAGGCCGACTGCTGGAAGATCTATTCGCTCGTTACCGATATCTATACCCCTAACCCCCGCCGGCTGCGCGACTGGATATCTTTTCCCAAATCCACGGGATATGAATCCCTTCATTCCACGGTCATTGGCCCGGAAGGAAGGTGGGTGGAGGTGCAGATAAGGACCAGGCGAATGGATGAGATTGCCGAAAAAGGAGTGGCAGCTCACTGGAAATATAAGGCCGGGGAGGCACCCGAAGAAGGAACCGACCTGTATACCGCGATCAGGGAGATGCTTGAGACTCCCGTGAACAATCAGGGTGTGACCACTAACAAGGAAAAAAGGGCCCTGTATTCCGACGAGATCTTCATCTTTACACCCAAAGGGGATCTTAAACGGCTAAGAAACGGGTATACTGTCCTGGATTTTGCTTTCGAGGTACATACGACCATTGGCCATACCTGCACGGGAGCCATTGTGAACGGGAAGATCGTACAGTTAAAGCATACTCTCAGGAATGGCGACACGGTAAAGATCCTTACTTCCAAGAACCAGAAACCGAATTCGGGCTGGCTGGAGTTCGTGCGCAGCCCGCGTAACATAGCCCGGGTGAAGCATGCGCTTAAAATGGAGCAGTACAAGGATGCCGACCTGGGCAAGGAGATCATTAAAAACAAGGTGCAGCAGATGGAGCTGGAATTCACCGATCTAGTGATACAGAGGCTGGTTGATGCATTCGGCTGCGAGAATTACCTTGAGCTTTATCAGAAATTCGGTGAAGGGAAGCTCGATCCTTTGAAAATCAAGAAGGCTCTCACTGAGACAAAACCTGCAGCCCCCTTGCAGGCCGCCGCCCAGGAAGAGCATTTCCCCGAAACCATGTCAAAGGTGAGTTCGGGCGACAAGGAATTCCTTATCATCGATAACAGCCATGAATCGTATCACTACCAGTTTGCCAAATGCTGCAGTCCTGTCCCGGGAAATAAGATATTTGCATTTGTAAGCGTTTACCAGGGGGTTAAAGTACACCGCACCGATTGCCCGAATTCACGCCAGCTCATAATGCGTTATCCATACAGGATACTCGAAGCCAGATGGAAGGAGGGATTGCCAAAGACTGATGTTCAGCATCCCCTGCCTGCCGGCCCCAGGCCCGAAGAGAAACGAAAAACACGGAAATGAAAGAGGAAACCGTCATACAGGTTAAGAACGTTTATAAATCCTTTAAATCGGTTCATGCCGTAAGAGGGATCAACCTGGAGATACTCAACGGGCAGTTCATCGCCCTGCTTGGTCCCAACGGAGCCGGTAAGACTACCATGGTCGAGATGATTGAAGGGATACAGAAGCCCGATACCGGGGAAATCCTGATCACCGGCAAGCCCTGGAAGGGAAACGAGAAGGAATTCCGCATGATCATTGGACTTTCGTTGCAGGAGACGAGGTTTATCGACAAGCTCAGGGTGTTCGAGACATTGAAATTATTCGCGAGCTTTTTCGGGCTCGGAAACGTCCGCTGCCAGGAAGTCATGAATCTTGTAGGCCTGGAGGAAAAACGCCAGGCTTACGTGGTCAACCTTTCGGGCGGACAGCGGCAGAGGCTGGCCCTGGGTGTAGCCCTGTTGAACAAACCCAGGATATTGCTGCTCGATGAACCAACCACAGGCCTCGATCCCCAGGCCAGGAGGGAAGTATGGATGATACTGAAAAAGCTGAAGGATGAAGCTTCCACTTCGCTGATCCTGACCACGCATTATATGGAAGAAGCGGAGCAGCTTTGCGACTACATCGTGATCATGGACCACGGGACTATCCTGAAAGAAGGGACATTGAAGGAACTTCTTGGAAAGTCATCCGCAGACATTGAAAAGAAAGAAGAATATAAAGGCCCGCCCAGGAACCTGGATGAATTGTTTATTGAACTGACGGGACGACACCTGAATGAATGATGTACCATGTACAATTTACAAATTCATTGGTACATGGTAAATGGTACATTGTACATTGATACACAAAGAGACCAATGATTAGTAAACTCCATAACGCCCAGCTCTGGCAACTGATACTGGCCAATGCACGCGAACTGCTTCGCGAGCCTGCCGTGCTTTTCTGGGGGATTGCATTCCCCATACTGATGTCGCTGGGGCTGGGCATTGCCTTTACCAAGAAAAAAGACGTCACGGTTACCATAGCTGTTATAGGCCGGAACCACCTGGTTCACAGCAAGGGCGACAGCGCATCGCTTATACAGTCCTTTTTGCAGATCAACGGGGCCTTGCTGAAGGTAGCCGCCGACGGAAGGCTTTCGCGCGAACTGTATGTGCCGGATGAGCGGCTGGGGGGCACGACCTATATTTTCCACGACATGAGCTGGAAACAGGCCATGGTGATGCTGAAACGGGGGAACCTCAACCTGGTGATGGATGAAGCAGGGGGGAAGCTCGTCTACAATTTTGACCCAATGAATCCCGACGCCCAGCTTACTTACCTGAAACTTTCAAAGCTGATGAAGGATCCCGAGCGTATCATAAAACCATCGGAAACCGAGATCAGGCCGCTTAAGGTAACCGGGACCAGGTATATCGATTTCCTTGTTCCGGGCCTCATCTGCATGGGGGTGATGATGTCGAGCATGTGGGGAGTCAGTTACGACATCATCGAAAAACGTTCAAAGAAACTGCTCCGAAGGATGGTTGCGACTCCCATGAAACGTTCAAATTTTCTTGTAGCCCTCATCACGGTGAGGATCTCGATGAATTTCGTCGAATCCTCCCTGCTTTTCCTTTTTGCCTGCTGGGCTTTCCATATCGGCATACAGGGCAGCATACCTGCCCTTCTGCTGTTTTTCACCGCCGGCAACATCGCATTCGCGGGTATCGCTGTTTTCCTGTCATGCAATACGGCTAAAACCGAAATAGGCAACGGGCTCATCAACCTGGTGAGCATGCCCATGATGGTGCTCTCGGGCATCTTTTTTTCCTATCATAATTTCCCGGCCTGGAGCATTCCTGTAATTCAGAAATTTCCCCTTACCATGATGGCCGACGGGATCCGCAGCATTTTTATTGAAGGCGCTGGTTTCGGTGAAATAATGCTGCCAACGCTGATCATGCTGACCATAGGCGTGGTGTTTTTTACAGCGGGCCTAAAGCTGTTTAAATGGCATTGATGTCTGCAGATTTTTGATCCCGTACCCTCGCGTAATTCGGCAGCAAGGCTTGCTTTTTAGCCCGGAATTTCGTATATTGGCTTCAAATTGCTGTTTTATGGATAACCTTTTACTTAAATATATGGGTGAAGGGCTCAGCAGGGATCCCAGCCGAGCTTCCCAGGCAATAAAACCCATTGTCACCATCAGCAGGGAATACGGCTGCCCCTCCAAACCCATTGCCCAGCTGCTGACCGATACAATAAATAAAAAGCTGCCTGAGGGTTCTCACCTTAAATGGAGATTCATTAACAAGGAGGTACTCGAATCGGCCGCCAGGGAGCTCCAGCTGAATCCTGCCGATGTGAAATACCTCCTCAGCGTAGGTGAAAAAAGCCTGATGGAGGATTTCCTGGTGTCGTTCTCCTCAACCTATGTAAGCAACCTCAAGGTCAAGCATACGCTTACCAAGGTGGTGAGTACCATCGCCCAGTCGGGGCATGTTGTGCTGGTAGGGAGGGGTAGCGCTGCCATTTTACAGGGGAAGCCGCGTTCCCTGCATGTGAGGCTGATGGCACCTGAGGCCTGGAGGCTGCAGGCGGTGATAAGTTCCAGGAATATCAGCTCTGCCGAAGCGAAGCATCTCATTGAGACCACCGATAAAAAACGGAGCGCATTATACGAGCTCATCCTTGGGCAAAAGATGAATCCCTATATCTTCGATGTTGCCTTTAACTGTTCCACCCTGTCGAAGCATCAAATCGTTGAGGGCATACTGTCGATGATGGCCGCCAGGGAGATGATCTGAGCATCCCCTGTTTCCCCGATAATTCCTGCTATGTACATGGTACATTGTACATTTTTTTATACCTTTGCTGCCCTGTAATAAATTCGGGATGTAGCGCAGTTGGCTAGCGCACCACGTTCGGGACGTGGGGGTCGGAAGTTCGAGTCTTCTCATCCCGACCATAATAAAAAAAGATGGCTGTAAATCAATCGATTACAGCCATCTTTTTGTTGTAATGTAAAATGTAATATATTTTTGATAATCCGTATTAATTTAATTGCTTCACAGTCTTCCTTACCTGCTTTGCCCTTTAACTTGTGAGCCGTACAAAATAAAACCCAAAGAACAATGTGCTTTCTTCAATAGTAGTGATAAGTTCGGATTTATCTTTGGCAGAACAAATTGCCAATGGAAAACACGACCACAATCACCCGCCAAGAGCTTTACAAAATGGTATGGAAGGAGTCGTTGACCGCCATATCCAAAAGGCTCAACATCCCATACCCTCATTTGCGGAAGGTTTGCGCCGAAATGAACGTGCCTGTACCGCCAAACGGTTACTGGTCAAAGCTTCAGTTCGGAAAACCCGTTGAGGTTATCGAACTGCCGCTGGATTACTCAGGTGCAAAGGAAATAAAACTGTTCCCAGACGACAAGGCAACCAGTAGCCCCAAGGGGCTGACCTTTCACAAGAAATCTGCGGCTGACCTTATCCGAGAGGATAAAACGCTTCCACTTATGGTTCCTAAGACGCTTACTAACCCTGAGGAATTGGTATTAGCGGCTCAAAATAAACTTATGGAATATAAGTACAGCAAGTATCACGATAACGGATTGGTACGTTACGAGGGAGCCTTTGTCATCAGGGTTTCTCGACATAATATCGGAAGAGCCCTACGATTTATGGACGCCCTGTTTAAGCTACTCAGGGCAAGGGGTCATAATTTAGGCACGAAATACACACACTCTTTGTACATCGACGAAGTGCCTTGCGAATTCAAGCTAATGGAAAAGACCCAAAAAGCCAGCCAACAAGAGAAATGGAGCTTTACACGGTTTGAAACCACAGGGCTGCTTTATTTTGAAATCAAAGGATTCGGCGGCAGAATTTGGACTGATGGTAAGGTTCTAATTGAAGAAAGAATGGCAGCAATACTTGCAAAAATTGAATCAGAAGTCAGTGAAATGTTGGAGTGTTGGCGCCAAAATGCAGAACACAAACGAGAACGTGAAGAAAAGGAACGGATCATTCGTGAACAATGCGAGCGCATCGAGAAAGAAAAAGCAGCATTCAAAGACCTTTATAAACAGGCAAAACGATGGGATCGTGCGAAATTTATGCGGGAATACATCAAAGCCTTTGAACAGAATGCCATTGAGAAGGGTGGTTTGACGGATGAAGTAAGAAAATGGCTCGAATTTGCAGGTGCCAAAATTGATTGGTACGACCCTCTAATAAACAGGAGGGATGAGCTATTGGGATTCTTTAAAAGTGAAAACAATTGAATTAATGGAAAAGGCACATTTATCATTCTTGTCATCAATTCAGGCGTTGACGTTCAGTACCTACTAATAATGGTAGGTCAGGGTTGATGGGCGATAATGCGTCGCTACTAAAAGGTTAACAGGAATCGAATTATTGAAAAGATGAAGAAAATCAAAGTATTCGAACTCTAAATCTGCTTATTCCCCGCCGAATTGCTTCACAAGATTATGAGCAACCTTCGCCATTTTTCATTATGGTCAGGACAAGTAAACGCTAATTTGAATCCGCTTGTTGAATGGCGTCACCATTTTCGATTATATCTTCTGTATGGTGTGGCATAAACCACTTTTGTGCGATGAATGTAGGAATGACTGCGCTGGCTACAACCACACCGACAAGCACGGAATACTGTATCTGATTTATCAGTCCTGCCTGATAGCCATATAAGCTGGAAATGGTACCAAAGGTCAAACCCGTACTCATTAAAAGGGTTGTGTACATACTTCCGTGCGGAATGTATTTCTTGGCGAAGAACCAAACCCCAGCAAACTTGGTGATGATTTTAACGGCAAACAGGATGATGAACAGACCCAGCGCGGACAGTATCAACGGAAATGATATTTTCATTCCGCCAACGATGAAAAAAACGGGCGTGACTATGGCATAAGCGACCGTACGCAGTTTGTTCCGCACGGCGACCGTCTTGCGCTGCTCTTTGAAGTGCTTCGACATAAGCAATCCCAGAACAAAGGCGGGCAGAACCGCTTGACCATCGCCCAGTTTGGCGAAGTAAATAAATGCCAGTAAGACCAGAAAAATGAACTTTATCTCTGGTTCGATAACCTTATCAGCCCACCGCGGATTACGCAACACAGCAAGGGAATAACGGTAGACCAGTGCGATTAATACGGCTGAAACCACTACGAAGAGCAAGGTGAACAGGTTCGGTTTGATAAACAGGATGCTCAATGCCAGTGCCGTGCCCATATCCGTGACAAATGTCGCGGACATTATTTTTTTGCCAATTTCTGTCTTTGATAAACCTGTTTCCACCAGTACTGAATAAACAACCGCAAGGGATGTGGTGGAAAGGGCGCATCCTGCAATCATTGACGCTTGCAATGACCATTGCGCCACATAAAAGGTATACAGAAATACCCCGACAAATGGCGCGAAGAAAGAAAATGAGCCGATAAGAAAACTCTCTTTGAAGTTTTCCCGCATCATCTTTGTGTCAATTTCCGTGCCTGCAAGAAAGGTCAAGATTATACCGCCAAAGGTGGCAAGGTACATCATCCAATCTTCCGTGCCCAGTCCAATATTGCCAGAAATGGCACCCAACAGTATTTCGATGATTGCGACGGATAAGCCGACGCGTAGTGATATTAAACTTGCAATCAGCACTAACCCGCCAACGATTAATGGGATATAATCTGCGCTCATAAAAATAACCCCTATTAAATTAGTTAAACCTTAATTTAGTAGGAGTCATCAGCCAGTTAATAGTGGCAGTCAATGGCGAACTCCATCGCCGTGAATATCGGTGCGAAGATACAAAAAGTTTATCAGGTGAAAGTTGAAGGTATCCCTTGGGTCAATTACTCAGGTATTTCGCCACCGTTCCGTGGTGAACGCCAATTTCCCTTGCGATTTTACACAACGACAATCCTTGCACCTGCAGCACGGCAATGGCATCAACCTTATCCTGAGAAACACCTGGTCGAATACAGGACACTCCATTCACCTGAACCAATATACCTGCCAGAATACCGAAAATTAATAAAAACCATAATTATTTGTGGACTTGAAAATATTCTAATTTTACAAATAATGATTCAATCGAAAGGAATATGATCTTATTATACATTTCTACAGTACTGTTTAGTTATTTCACCGCTTCCTTATCCCTCAGCTTTTTCAGGGATTCTTTCAAAGAAAAAGTATACCACAAAGATTATTATACCAGTTATCTAAATGATGTTTCAACAGGTAAAGAAAGAGAGGATTTAGAGAAAATGGAACCAAGAAGCTCATTCCTAAAAGAAATGCTCACTATTTTTTTTAGCGGCGCATTTATAGCTTTCTTATGGGTGTTTGCGCAAGCCGCGGTTCTTTTTGTTATACATTATTTTTTTAAGTTTTTACTGTGGATCAAGCTTGTCGACCTTTCCCGCTTTTCAACATTTGGTTTAGAAAACACGGACAATCTTTTCATTTTTGTTTATTTGTTTCATTTGTTTGTTGTAATAATAGTGTTTTGGACTACATTCAAGCTTCACGAAGAATCAATCAAAGATGATATTAAAGAGATAAAAAAGATAAATAAGCGGAATATGGATATAAAAGGTTCCATCTGAACTTTATCCCCTTAACAATGACTATGGCAAAGCACGTTTGGGTCAAGCGAATCAATTATGACAAGTCTGTACCACCCAGAACCATTACGAAAGTTGACTATATTTTACAAGAGAAAGATGTTGCAGGTAAAATTGTAAAAGACACGCACGATGGCAGGGCAAGGACTTGCGAATTTGAATATGCGCCTTACTACATAACAGTCTACAGGAACACAATAAGATTTTTTAAGAATTCGTATGTGATTTACTTCCTGCTTACTTTGCTGGCAGGGATTATCGTTCTTGTCATATCCCTTCTTGTCAATTCAGAGTCGCGTTGACTGATCAGACTATCCAAGCAAGAATTTTATTTGTTAATTGTTCCCTCAGGGAAATCAGATTGGAATAGACAATGTGAGGATAATGATTAGTGTCAAAATGAGAATTTTTAAAATCTTCTTCTGAACAGGTATAAATAACAGGAATCCCCCGACCAAGTCCAAAGCCTGCTTCAAAATAAACACCGTGTTTTTGTTTCGTAAAATCAGCAATGATGAACTTGCACATTTTGATATGCCTGAGAATCGCATCATTTATTGTCTCATCGCTTGGAAGATGCAATTCATCCACAAGTATCGGCTCAAATCCAGTATCAAGGCAAACTTGCTTGATGGTATTCCGAATTTCAGTTTCGGTACCTGAAAAAGACATCGCAATAAAGCAATAATTCGAATTTGCTCCTATGTTCTGAATTTCAATTAAATATCGCAACCCAGAAAATGTTAAACGGATAGTTGAAAAGCTTATGGATGTCTTTGTCGATTCATCAATATAAGTAATCAATCCTTCCTCATTAAGAGTCCTTAAATAGAATGCATATTCCTCAATGTTCTTAAAAAAGAGTTTCGTAATAAAGAAGTCCACAGACCCTATCTTTGAAAGATCGATCACTTCACCTTCGAAGGACTGCAACTCGCTCAATTTAATGAGTAAATTATCCATCTTGGCTTTGGGATCCTTTGGGTAATCAGCTTCCAATATTATTCGTTCGATCACATCTTTATCGTAAAATGGTTTTGGTTCGGGAACTGGAAACCGATTATTGGCGAAAAGACCTAAAATGATGTGACGATTTTGATCAATAAAGGGAGAATTTTGATAATCCCATCTGAATATGCAGTGGTATCTTTTGCCGTAGACATCTACATAGTAGTCTATACAATCAACTGCGCTTGGAATATTTACTGCGGGAAAGCCAGTTAAAAAGCAAGTGTTTGGAGCGGGGTTAATTCCCATTTTCGATTAATATTGTGGACGCAAATTAGAAAAAATTTTGTCAGGAAGAAAATCCAATATAAAATTTCTTCAATCAACAAATAACCGTCCGTTTATTTGATACCCCAAATACAGGGGAGGATGGCGGGGTTTTGGACACAAAAAACCCCAAATAATTATTTGGGGGAGGGTTTTTAATTGAGGTAGGCTTCAATCGATTTATGGATGCCCGAATCTGATTCCACCAATTGCCTTTTTCGCGCTTCCCGCAAAATGTAGCCTGACCGTTTCCGTTTGGTCAAATCCTTTGAGCCCTTCGGGCGCCCTGGCGTCTTGCCCTGCAATTTGGAACGTCGGAGCCCCTCGATAGTCCGCTCACGGATAAGTTCCCTCTCAAACTCCGCGAACGCCGACAAGATTTGGAAGTGCAACTTCCCAGATGCGGTGCCAAAGTCAAGGTTGTCGCTGATGCTGATGAAGCCAATGCCTTTATCGATTAATTCTTTGGTGTCGAGGATCAGTTCCGTTGAGCTTCTTGCCCACCTGTCCAGCTTGTAAACAACAACCGCATCATATTTACCAGCCCTAAGATCAGACAGTAGTGCCTGCTTCACGGGTCTTGTTTTGCGGGTTGATTCAACTTCTTCAAAGATATCATAGGTGAAACCATTTCGTTCAGCGTATTCAATTAAACGGATGCGCTGATTATCGACCGTTTGACTTGATGTTGACACGCGCTGATACAATGCGACATTTTTCATACGCTTCTGCTTAATAAAAGAAGGTTGTTGGAATCAAGAAATTATGGTGTAAAGATACGGAAAATTCCTGAATCTACCAAGAGAAAAATGACGGAAATGATCTATATTCCTGGGCTTTCAGAGGATGCTAAACAAAAATCATTGGTAACAATTCGTTTCTGTGATGCATTGTTACAAATCACCTGCCCCTACTCACCGATAATAGCCAGAGCCAAACGCAAAGGAATCCCGTCGCCAAGAATCCTATCACATTCATCCATACTGGCAACATCCAGCCGCCAATGACAACCGATATTCCCATTACTGCCCGTAGCAGGTGTAATACCGCGACGCCGCCGAAGATGGTGCCAGCAAGTCGTAAACCAACAATCTTTGAGTTAATCATTGTAATAATGGATTGTTCTCTTTCTCTACTTCTGGAATAATCGTGTTTGTTGCCTGCATCGGAATTGCGGCATTAAGATTTGTTGACATCGGTTTACCCAAATACTCAATAGTGATAGCTTACCTTCGGTAATGTGAGCGACGCCTTCTCTTCTGGTTTTTTCGGGCATTGGGATCAACCTGTGCTGTCCGCGCGATGAAATCATCTTCAAGGCGCATTGAAGGCACAATTTGTGGCTGTGAACCCGAATGCGTCGCGGCAACACGGGGTTCCGCTGTCTTAACCCTGGGTGGTCTACCACTTTTTTTGGCTTGCTTCGCTTGTAGAACCAAAGGTTCCACTATCTTCTGCGAAATAAGCTCTTTTAAGCCATCACCCGTTACCGCTGGAATTGGTAGTTCTGATTTTACCTTTGGCGGGCGCCCCCTTCTTTTGCTTCCTGGCTTGGTGAGCGCTCTCTTATTGATGATTTCAATCCTTACTTTCTTCGGGCGTCCGCGTTTCTTTGCGGGCTTGGCAGCAATCCCAGTCGACTGTTCTGGTTTTACAACCTTGGACTTTTCTGGGGTTTCAAGCTTGGCAAGAATTTTCTTTATCCGTTCAATGTATTTGCTGACCGCTTCAAGCTCTGCGGTATAAAATGAGCGCAGTTGCTCAAATTCATCATCTGAAAAATGAATGACAGGCATACCTATATATTATAAGTGTGCCCAAAGATAAGGAAGGTTCGCCAAAAAAAGTACAAGCACCTGATTCTGTACCATTCGTCTAATTGTTTTAACGATTGTGCAACCAAAAATTTATGATAGATGCATTTGAAATCATTAAAGATATTAAGTTTGTAAAAACATAATTGTCAGACGAGCATCTGACTGAAATCCAGACCTACTTTTCTGAATTGGGCGACGATAGTATGGATGATGGTTCGGCAATTTTGTTCAATATGGAATTATTAAACGTTAATAATACTGCGGTTATGAGCGAAAATCAGGAGCAAAATCAGGATGGCGATAATCGCAAAGAGGAATTTGAAGAATTGCCAACGGATGGGGATAGCGGGATTTTTATTCTCACGGAGGATGGGAAATGGGTACCTGGTGACGAGGGTGACATTGTTGAGAGAAAACCAAAACCAGAAACTGAAAAAAGCCAGCTTGAAAAGTTAAAAAATAGTATTGTCAACTTTGACATTGTCATTGATATTCCCAGGCTCAATAGATATATGAAATATAATCGATGGGCTTTGCTTCAAGACGATGATTGTGAAGATTCACCCTTAATGCTAATAAATCACCGTGAATCCCCTGCTGATATTATGTTGCGCCTGCAAAAAGATTCTATCCATAAAATAAATGCTGATTATGAATCACCAGCCGATTTTAAGGCATTGATAGCAGGAGTTTTACAGGAAATCTGCTCTTTAATAATCAATGACCTTTCTAATTTGCAGTCAAAATATGAAAAGCTGACTTACCTCAATAATGAATTACAATGGGCAACAAAAGCTTTAAGTAGTTTTGGCTATCCAATATCAATGGATTTCTTTGGTAATTATCTGATGGAAAAACCAGAGAACACTCCATCAAGATATCAAATGACCTGGTGTAAAGGTGACCTTTATAATGAAGAAGCCATCTTTAATATTGAGAAGGTTTATATCCCCAAAGTGGTAGGATATCGATTCAGCGCCATAGCAGATTACATCATTTTCCTGAAAAAGCAAATTGAAATTGTGCAATCCCTAAATATTCCACCTATTTCACCCGCTTCGCAGACCCAAGTAACTCTTGAACCAGTTAGCGAAGCACCTTTTGTTGACACCCCCTCAATTGACTTTCCTGGATCCATTTCTCAAAAATCAGTACAGAACTCCATCCTCAGATTAGATATTCGCCAAACTGCATTGCTTTTTCATTATCTAAAGGAATACGGTTTAGTTTTAACCCATAGTCCAAATGCGATGTCCAAAATGGTGAGTGCATTAACGGGATATTCAAAGAAAAACCTTCAAGATAATTGGAATATTGATAATCTTAATGAAATTAAGGGTGACCAACCAAGTGGGAAACCTGATAAGTATCAGAAAATCCAGAATTTCAATTTAAATGCGGTTAGAACCGCGCTTCAAGAGATTATTGATGAGATCGACCACCAAATGAAAATCAATACTGAGAATAACACTTAGCAGAAAAGCAATACCGACCCATTCCCGCCTTATACTCCCCTTGTAACCCTTCTTGTAACCCTTCTTGTAACCCTTGACTCCAAAGGGGTTCCGTAACTTTGTCGAAAATTTAAAAGAACAATTTTTTAAAGTCACAAGTTATGAAAGTCTACAATTTTTCCGAAAATGAATATAGCGAAATAAATATGAAGTTGGATAAGCTATTACAGTGGATCGAGCAAAATGAAAAGCAGGATAAAGAACTGCTGACCACCGATCAACTGTTGAAGTACATTCCTATAAGCAGAAGAACAATGCAAAACTATCGTGATAGAAAAGTAATCAGATTTCGGAAGATCGGGCGGAAAATACTATACAACTTATATGAGGTCAAACAGGATTTGGAAAAAGTTGGGATGGCTCCAAGATTCTAAAATGAAAAGCAAATACAAACAATTATAAATCATAAACTAAAACAAAACGAAATGAAAAAATCAAGTAACAATGATGGCACAGCAAAGACAGCCAAAGCCATCGCAGCCGAAACAAACAACATTTCTTATGTTGTAAAACTCGAAATCCTTCATTTTAACAAGAACCGTGTGTGTTCGACGATTGTGGATAAGGAAGAGCTCTTTCAAGGTGGCAGGGCAATCGACTGTCGTAAAAGAGCCTTCAACCACGCATTCCAACTACTACAGGATGCCAATATTGATGGCAAGCTTTGTAAAAAGCACCTTGATACGCCTGATGAAGCATTTGCAAAGGGAATGAAGAACTTTACAGCCCTTTCATTGGAAATTGATTGCGTTGACAAAAAAACGGGTGACAGAATGACCATTTCAGAAGCCGATTTCTTCAATCCCCCTGATGAATATCTTGATTACTGCATTGCTGAATTGATGTGGTATCGGGAATATGGATATGAAACTGAAAACAGGGTGATTCCAGTCAAGGATGACAGAAAGACCTGGGAGATCTTGGATTACCGTATGATTGATCTGTTCGCTCCTACTTACAATTCATTTGCCGCTTAAATGGGTAAGATATCAAAATAACCACAAACTATATTGATACAAGATTATGAAACCTCAATTAAAATACAACCCAGCCACCCTTTGGCATCAACATTCACGGTCGCCATAATCATTGATCCGAACGCTGAATTGCAGCGCCAGGATTAACATCCACCACGTATTATATTAAACATCAATTTAATTGATATTCATAACATTAAGAATGTCATACAGTCCAAACTATGCACTGTACTATTCAAAAACACTGATTGTTCAACAAAAAATAATGAAAAGAAACAAGGTTAAAATGTCAAAAAATACAATCAACGGGGTAAGTAAAATAAAAGTTGCAGAACTTTTTGCTGGTGTTGGAGGGTTCAGGCTGGGGCTCGAAGGCTGGAACCGTAAATCAGCATCATCGGGTTACAACGATGAATTTGTATCACCATACGAGATTGTATGGAGCAACCAGTTTGAGCCATCGACAAAGACCCAGCACGCTTTCAATGTCTACGTCAGCCGCTGGGGGAACGAAGGGGTAAGCAACCAAGACATTACCACGGTTGATGTTGCTTCAATTCCTGACCACGACCTATTGGTTGGCGGCTTCCCGTGCCAGGATTACTCCGTGGCAACAACCCTGAAAAACTCAAAAGGGCTAATTGGGAAAAAGGGTGTTCTGTGGTGGTCGGTTTATAAAATCCTGAATGAGAAGAAAGAAAAACCAAAATACCTGCTGTTCGAGAATGTCGACCGACTGCTCATTTCCCCGAAAACCCAAAGGGGCAGGGATTTCGCAATTATACTGCAAAGCCTGAATGAACTGGGATATGCCGTTGAATGGCGCGTTATTAATGCGGCTGAATATGGTATGCCGCAACGAAGAAAGAGAATATTCATCCTGGGGTACCACAGGACGTCATCCATCTTCAAGCGCATCATTGAAACTTCCCCAAAGGAATGGATCTTAAATAAGGGCACCCTTGCCGAAGCTTTTCCGCTGTGTCGACAGCCAGTAATTCTCCCATCAATATTCCACCTGACGGGTGACATTGCTGATATCTCTTCCGCATTCAATAAGCCAAATGCCAGATCTGCTTTTAATAATGCGGGATTAATTATTAATGGCACCGTAACAACGCTGAAAACAACCCCTTGCCCGAAATGTGCCTATCAGGTGCTAAATGACATTATCCTCAATGGTGACGTGGAAGAAGGGTACTTCATCGATGAAAAAGATTTGGATAAATGGCATTACCTGAAAGGGGCAAAGAAAATAATCCGCAGAAAGCCTGATGGTTCCGAATATCATTATAACGAAGGTGCGTTGAAGTTCCCAGACCCCCTGGACAAGCCCTCTCGCACGATAATCACACAAGAAGGCGGTTCGTCACCATCAAGGGTTAAACACGTAATCCAGACTGATAAAGGTCTAAGACGCCTGATGCCAATCGAACTTGAAAGGCTCAATATGTTTCCCGACAATCACACCAGGCTTGAAGGCATATCCGATGTCAAGCGGGCATCTTTTATGGGAAATGCACTGGTTGTCGGCATCGTAGAAAAGGTCGGGCTTGCCCTTGCCCAGCGAATCAAGTATGAACAGCAAAACAGCTTTGAAGATCAAATCCTGCTGCGTGCCGCCTAATTTACTGCACCAGATTCAAAAACAACAAGAAAATAAACAGGAACATTAACCCAGATAATATGAAAACTCATATACTGTTGAACCCAAAAGAATGAATTACAAATCAAATAATAGTTATTTAATCATCTAAAATTTACCTGTATGAATAAAGATAAAAAGTTTAAAACAATAAGCGATATTCTAAAGTATATCGATGAAAAATTAATCATCAGTTTCTACGGTGACCACCCCATAAAAGGTAGATATGCAGTTGCCATTTGGCTTTCTGTTTTTGATGTGACACCTTTTGTTTATGAAAGTAAAAATAATGGGAATATAACGTTGCGCTCTCTGAATGGAACCTCGTTTGAATTTGATAATCGAAAGTTACCCCTTCTCGGATTAGTGATGAATGGATTATTCAGCTTAGCAGCAAAACAACTTGGCAGCGTTTCCGAATTAGCTGGTTCGATACACACTGAAATATACACATTCATTGATACAAAACAATTTAACGACATTGTTGGGGATAAAGACTATCAAACATTTAAAGAGTGGATGGATTGACCTGCTGACGGATAAATCAGCAAGTCTTGGGAACAGAGTATACTCAACCCTGCCGCTCAAAGAGTGCAATGGAATTGGTGCACATCACTGCGGAATCATTGGTATAGGTGGCAAATTTAATCGGGGGGGCTTGGCAATGCAAAAATGGGTGCAGCTTGACCTCGATTGGTTCTATGACAAAAAAGAAATTACAAATAACTCAATTATAAATTTAAACAATTAGCACAATGAGAACTGTTACCAAAAGTCGTGATGCTGCACTAAGTGCAGCACACGCACCGATTGAAACTGTTGCTAATTCCACCGATAAAGGTGTTGAGTATGCAGCAGATAATAAAAATGTTGAACTCCAACCAGAATGCCCAATAAGCTATCTGGTGGGCTTGTTCGAGTGGCAGGTTGGTGATGGTGAAAACCCTACCAGTCGGAGCGGCTACAGAGAATCTTGCCTTTTCAACCGCCCCGATCCATTTGAATCGCGCAGGGATTCCATAATCTATGCAGCAGGTCTTGCTTCGTTGCTCGAAAATGAGCATAAGTTGGGCGGTCTTGTTTTTGATTCCCCAGGAGTGGCAAAGAACAAGGGGTACCGTAACTATAACGGCTATAGAATTGAGGTCTTTATGGTTGACCATATTCATAAGGTTGAATTACTGATCTACGATAGAGCAGGTGAACCCTCAGAACACACACTGGAATGTCTTGATGAAGAATATTTTCATCTTGCATCACTGGGGTATGAACCAAAAAGGTTCTCAGTGGGCAGTGATGGGTCAGCCTTTTATCGGTACATCGAATCCCGTAATGGGTTCGTAGAGTTCGGTGAACCTGAATCAATAGAACAACCTGAACAAGCAATTGTATAACCAGTAAACTGGATGCTGCCCATCCCTGATTCAATCAATGACAGGGGTGGGCATCCATCCTGATTTATTAATCTAAAAACCATAAACTTATGAGCAATTCAAAGATAAGCTGGACAGACCGCACCTGGAACCCCGTAAGCGGCTGTGCAGGAGAAAGGATCTCCCCAGGATGTGACCACTGTTACGCAGCACGGGAAGCGAATCATCTACTGGTAATGGGAAATCCCAAGTATGAGAAGGGATTCAGGGTGCAGATGCATCCTGGTGAACTGGATAAACCCTATCACTGGAAAAAGCCGCAGAAGGTTTTCGTTCCCAGTATGGGCGACTTGTTCCACAGGCAAATTCCATTGTCCTACATCAAACGTGTGTGGAAGGTTATGAATGATAACCCACACCTCACGTTTCAGGTGCTGACCAAGCGCATAGAACGGGCGGAAGAGCTTTCATCGGAACTTAACTGGACACAGAACATTTGGATGGGCTGTACTGTGGAAAGCAACCAGTATTACCACAGGATAGCCCATTTGAGAAGAATCCCTGCTGCAATACGATTCATTTCGGTGGAGCCGATGTTAAGCCCAGTAAGCGACATAGACCTCACAGGCGTAGACTGGTGCATTTGTGGTGGTGAGTCAGGTAGTGGCTTCCGTGAAATGAAGAAGGAATGGGCACTGGAACTGCGGGATATCTGCAAGCGAAAGGGTGTTGCATTCTTCTTCAAGCAATGGTCTGGGTTTCATCCAAGGCAACTGGGCTGCGAGCTCGCTGGCTGGGAATACAAAGAATTACCCAAACCAAGCATCCCGACCTGGACTCAGAGTTACACTCATTATGTTGTGTCGTAGAAAATCGGAACCCGATGACTGAAAATGCAAGAACTATGCGGCAACTCAGGACAGTGCGGCTGGAACCGCAAGAAATCGGCAACACCACGGCTGCCGTCATCAGCCAGGGTAATCCCGCCAGGGATGGCGGGAACCCCCTGGAAGATGGGTATAAAGTGACTGCGAAACCTCGAATTAAATCTAAATTGAAATAATATGGAAACCTTAATGACACACAATGAAATCCAGGGAAATGGAGCCGCAAAGACCCCTGGGGTGGAATATCTTAAAAACGGTTATTTGGTTGGATATCAATGGATATGGTCTTGAAATGTTCCGATTAGAGATAGATGGTAATAATTGTGGTCAATATTGAATTAAGATAATCAATTGAATATTTATAATAGTTGGAGAAAAGAATAAAATATGAATATGTATGAATAATCTGAAAAGGAATTGGTAATCATATGGATAAGAAGAAAAGATATTTAGAAAAGAGTAAAAAGAGAAATGACATAAGTCATTTATATGGGTATGAGAACCTCGAATTCGGACAAATTCGAGAAAAGCTCCTGGAACACTTGGAATCTCTAACTATTTCAACAATTGGGATAAGGGAAGAAAAGGAACAGCTGCCTGTTATTTCCCTTTCTAAAGATACAAGTAACCATTCTTTTAATTTCCCAACGGTAAAACCAGTTCAAAGAACGGAATCTAATCCTATTTCTTTACTCGAATACCAACGGAAACTTGAATTGATGGAAAATATCAAGAGGTATTCAAGTGCAATCGGCAGCCCAACGAACCTTCTTTCCGCTCCTGCTAAAACAGTTCCCCGCCATTCATTGCAATCCCAGGAAGAGGTTCAAAAGCATTCCCCGCCATCCAAAGAGATTTATACAGACTCAAAAGTAATCTGGATTATAATTTATATGATACATCTGATACTTACAAAGCCAAGGAAGAAAAAGCCCCGTTCCTACGAATACGACCCTTTCACGGGAATCAGCAACACGGAGCTTATCGAGGTGTTCAGGTCGAAGAAAAAGGTAACGACTGCAAAGTACATTGCATCGGCAAGCGGCATACTGGAACGCGTTGAATACGTTCCGAAGAAATACGTGGACAAATTCCGCATCAATGAGCAGTTGTTTTTGTCGGGCACCCTTGGCAAGGTTACCTCGTTCCCCGTTGTCAATTCCGAAATAAATTCCCTGCTGATCGATGCCAGGGAGCGGGAGAAGTTAGAAATGGATGATGTAACGCAATATTCGCTTCGAGCCCTGCAAACCCTTCGGATTCGGAAAAATGACGCCCTTGCGTTCATCAAGACCAGTTACCAGCAGGAATGCAACAGACTGCAAAGCCAAAATAAGCTTACCGCAGAGGTTCAAGCGCGCCTTCTTTCAAAACGTATTAGAGAAGAAGCATATGTTGACAGGGTTGATAAGACCAAGGGAAATGACTGTGTAAAGCGTGATGAGTTCGGCAAACGGCTGCATACCCTGTTTACCCTGTCGCCCAAACGGCTGCGTCGGTTCCTGTATTTCGCAGGGGTAAAGGATGATCTTTACATCCTTGACCTGGCTAATGCCCAGCCATTACTGTTCGTTCCGACCCTTATGGAGCATTACCAGCAGAATGAGTGGCGAGATTACAATTTCGAGATTGATTCCGTTCCAACCTTCCTGCAACTACTTAGAACAAGGGGGAAAAACGAGGATGTTATCAGGTACATCCAGTTGGTTCAGGATGGCAAGCTGTACAGTGAGATACATCGCCTGATGATCTTATCAAGGTTTAAGACACTCAAACCATTGTTCAGCCAGTGCAGGAAGTACCTTTCAAGTTTGGTTCACGACAAAGACCACCTGGCACTTATTCGTACGATTCATTTCTGGCTGCCCTCACTGCGCAAGTTGCTTAAAATCGACCAGGAAAATCCAAAGACCCAACAGGTGCTGCAAAAGTTATTCAAAATCCGCAAGCCCAACCTTGATAACCCCGACCTGATTGACATTGCTTTTGTACAGGAACTACACGAAGCCATCACGCGGGCTTACAGCAGCGAAATGAACAGTGAGCAAAAGAAGAAGATCAAGACGCAGCTTGCACGGCACGTTTACTACGGGTTGCTCCCTGGACAATCCAAAATGACAAAGAAACCAAAGCCAATGGTCATCGGTGAGGTGAAAAAAAAAGGAAACCCTTACCAGGTTTTCATTAAGAACGTTTTTATCAAATCATTTCCCAACGTATGGAAGGTCATTGAAGATGTCAAGCGGTTCAATTACAAAGAACTGGCAAGGGAGCTCCAGGGCAGGGAAGCCAATGTTTTTGTCGACCATATTTTGCGTGATCTCATTGTCAAGGAGAAGCGACCTCACTTTTTGAGTTTGCACGATGGGATCCTGTGTAAAGCAGGGGATGTTGAACTGCTAAAGGATAGGATTGCACGGGAGTTCCAACGATGGGGCTTGCAGGTTCCCCTGAACATCGACAATATCACAAATGGTGAATCTCAGAAGATAATCCTGAACAGGCAGGCGGATGTGTTCAGGCTGCCATTCATTGAGGTCAGACAAGACGGAGAAATGAAAAGGATCTATGCCAAGGCTTCGTAACCAATTAAAATCAATCATATGAAAAAACCAAAAATTAGAGAAGCATTTTCGGATGCCCTTATTCTTGCAGACAGTTACACGCGGTTCGCATTATTTGAAGAGCTGTCGCCCTTTATGAACGATGCCGAATACTGGGAATCCCTCGCAATGGCGCACACAGGAAGCGATAACGGATATGTTTTCCGTGAACGAAAAAAACGTGCATTCCTGTCGCCGCGGAAGCACAGGGAACTACTGATGGATCCAGTTCAACGGAACTTTTTAAAGAACCTTCCCGATAAGGTCACGGTTTATCGAGGGATGACCCGCCAGGAATACGAGAGTGGTGAATTCGGCATCAGTTGGACTCTTGACAGGGTACAGGCGTGGTTCTTTGCTTTCATTTACATCCGCAACCAGGACACACATCATCTTCCCAAGGTTGTGGTTCAGGCAACTGCCCGAAAGGAGTGCATAATTGCCTGTTTCGCGGGAGAGTCTGAACTGATTGTCATTCCACAAAAAGAAGGGGATCTGACGAATCTGGTTGTGCTTGAAGAAAGGGAAGGGAGGTGAAGATGGAATCATAATATTTGAAACTATGATTTATTCATATTTTTACGATTATATAAATTTTTCTGACATTTGTAAAAATCCAGTTTGCCTTTGACGATTTAGATACCTATGCAATGTATTAGTTGAATACAAAAACGGAAACTTATGAAAATCAAGAACATTAACCGTAGACTAAATATTGAAATTGTTTTAGTGTGTTTAACTATTTTTATTGCTTCGGTAATATTCATTTGGTATAACCATAGTGTGCATAACTATTTTAGTACCCTGGCAGGTAGCTTCTTGACTACATTTCTTGGCGCATTATTTGGTGTATATATTCCTTTAAAATATGATAGGCTAAAGCGAAGAAAAGAATTTGAAGGTCGGCAAAGGGAAGAAAGAACTTACAGAATTAGGCAAACGGCAAAATTCATTTTAAATACTGGTGCTGAATTACAAAGTCATTTGATATTTTTAGACAAAGCAATATCACTTTTACAAAATCCCACTCATTCGATTCGTGAAAAATGGATATTATTAAAACCTGTTTTTAAATCATTCTCTTTTCTAATGTTAGAACAAATGCAGGCAACAAATAAGTATGATGAGCATATTGCCAAAGCAAATGCCATCGTTTCCTATTATTACGCAATACAATTAACGAAAAACGCATTTTTTTATGAAGCAACTTATAGCGAAATAAATAAAAGTTCAGAGCAAGAAATTAATAATTTTATTCAGATAATCTTGGATGCTAAAAATGCTTTAGACAGAGCCATAATTCAAAAAAAAGAAATCGAAGCCGAATTGGACAGGGAAATTGAGAATGTTGTAATTTAATCATATGTACAACTTGTTAAACTATTGAAAACCGAAAAGTGAAGAAAAATAGTTGAACAAAAGCACCAGTATATGGAACTCTCCCTGAACCAGTATTCCAATGAGTTTGATAGTGTGAATTGCTTTATCGTGATTTGAGCTCCCAGATTGCACTCAAACCTAAACGGATTCAACGTTTGTACAACAAATTATCATTCGCCAGAATGATCTACAAGCCCCTAAAACGAAGATCCTTACCTATGTGTTCTTCTTCTGCATCCAACTTCTTTTGAAGTATCCAGTCTTTACCCCTTCCACCAGTCGAAACAAACCATTTTGGAGTACTATTTATAAGAAATAAGTCCATCCCAAATGCATAGAATATGTCCACCAATCCCGTTCCAACCATCAGAATCATCGCCTACACCGCCATCAACGACTGCCAACGCCTATCCGACAGCAATAAGCAAATCAGTCGCTATTTGCGCTCGTTCCGCTATGAGCACCACGATCCGTTGGAAATAAGAAGAATGGCATTTAATCGCCTTCTGGACGAGAAACAGAGCAGAATGTTCGGCAAAGATGACAATCCAGATGAACGTTTTAATGGGTTGTCGCTTTTTATGGAGTACCTGGCGCCCTGTGATAACGGAAAGAACGATACACGTGAACTAAAGAAGCTCCATTTACTGACAGGCGAACCGATGAGCAGCCAAGAGCAGTTGGAAAGGTGGAACAAGGAACTAGGGTTGCTGAGATTAGCGTACCCGAAAATCAAGTTCCCTGTTATGCCAGTCAGTGATGAGTCTGATTCGGTGTTCGAGATTCTGGAAACTGCCTACTGGACTCAGATGTATTATTTCTACAAAGGATGATGAAGATTCGATTTTTGTTGGTCGCTCCAAACCCCAATGGTTTATAAAAAATTGCAGAGCGATAAGCTTGCGCGAGAAACCGCATACCTCGACGATAAAGATATAGTGAAACAAGGTAAAGTGGGGCATTGGCGGATGCTTCAACACCATCTTAAAGAGGATGCACAGCATAGGTAGTTTCTTTTTCATATGTGATTTCACTAGCGTTGCGTATAAATTGTTAAAAGTTCTTTGAAAGGCTTGATATATCTTTGTTTGCTGAGTTTTTTTGCGATCCGAGATTTGAATTTTGTTTTACCGTTCTTTGTTCAAAAAACCCAGGATGAACAAGGGAAAGATGGTATTCGCTCAGTTAATGGAATTTGTGCCATGGGATGTTTTCAAATATGGTGTTAAACGATACAATGGCGATTACAATAACAAGGGACTAACTTGCTGGAAGCAGTTTCTCTGTATGGCATTTGGCCAACTTACTCACAGGGAAAGCCTTTCTGACACAGCCCTTTGTTTAAAACTCCAGAAGGATAAACTTTATCATTTGGGAATTGGCAGAGCGTTTGATAAATCTACAATTGCAAGAGCCAATGAGAATAGAGATTGGCGAATATTTCGTGATTTTGCACTTAAACTCATTGATCAGGCACGAGTGTTATGTGAGGACGACAATCTGATAGATTTAAAACTGAAAGGCAAAGTTTATGCTCTGGATGCCACTACCATTGATCTGTGCTTGGATGTTTTTTGGTGGGCAAAATTCCGCTCTACCAAGGCAGCAATTAAACTCCATACACTTATTGATCTAAAAACTGCAATACCTGAGTATATCTTTATCACCGATGGATCCGTTCACGAGGTTAATACAATGGACTATTTTTCTCTACCTGCAGGGAGTTACCTGGTAATGGATAAGGGATACATCGATTTCGTAAGATTGAGGCGATTTGCAAAAGGAAGAACCAACTTTGTAGTCAGAGCAAAAAAGAATATGAAATACAGAGTGCTTGAAAGAAGAATAACAGATAAAACAAAAGGAGTTATTTGTGATCAAACCATTGTCCTCACTGACCCTATTACATCAACAAAGTATCCCGAACCATTAAGAAGGATTCGATATTTTGATGAGGAAACTGGGAACACACTTGTTTTTCTTACAAATAATTTCAAATTGGCGCCCCTCACAATTGCAGCATTATACAAGAAACGCTGGGGTATTGAACTATTTTTCAAATGGATAAAACAACACCTAAAGATTCAATCATTCTGGGGACAAAGTGAAAACGCAGTAAGAACGCAGGTTTGGATCGCAATATCGACTTATGTTATCGTTGTCATTGCAAAAAAACAACTTAAACTAAAGCAATCGCTGTATGAAATCCTGCAATTGGTAAGCCTTTCAGCATTAGATAGAACTTCGATAAAAAAGCTCTTTCAAAATGAAGATAATCAAGATGTCAAAGAACAAAATTGTAATCAATTGATATTGTTGTAACTATAACGCAACGCTAGTGAACGTGAAACTGTATATTGGTACAGGTCAGTTCGTGGTTATCAACGATGTTTTACTGACCAAGATGAAGTTGATGCCTTGGTTACTTTCTTGAACTCAATGCCAGCACAATTCACAAATAATAGTCAAATAGACTGTGAAGCAGGTGAAATATTACGTGGTGCAGACCCACATATTCATCTTAATTTGTTCGTACTTCAAGTTCGCAATTGTCCACTACCTTTTGATGCACTTGGAACAATAAGAAGAATAATTTAGTAAGTCACATTAACATACTTGTTAGGACTCTTCAAACTTATACTACAAGTTCTTCCACTTTCGGCACGACAACCTTTCGTGCACACGTGGAATTCATCGAACTGCGCACGCACTGGCTGAATATAGCTCCTGTAACCTCTTCATCAATCTTTTCAATAACCTGACGGAACTGGTTGAGCAGAGCCTTATGGTTGCCGATTGCCTGAACCGTAAGTTTCACATCAATCATCCTGACACCGCCATTTTTGAAAAATACAAGGTAAAAAAAGGGCACCTACTCATTATACAACAGGTTTAACATATAGGTGTAGTGAACCGCTTAGCAATTCTGTACTATCAAGTATGTATTCGATGGAAATAAGACCTGGGTAGTGATTGACCAGATGAATCTCGAATTGTGTTATTTTAATACTTGAAAAAGCCAGCTTAGTTTGACAGAGTCCATATTTTAGATTTAAACGACGTGAAACAGCTATATCTTTAATATCACTATGTCAATCAAGAGAACATTGCTAAAATTTTCTTAATATTGCGTTAAATCAGACCCTATAAACCTGAACAAAAAGTTCTGACACCCTAATTTGTCTAAACCAAAATTTACCACAATGGAACTGACAAAGAAATTGTTAACTGAATTACAATTGAGATTAAAAGTCGGTAACCGTAGAGGTGTTCATCTTAATGCTATTCCATCAAAATCTCGCTACAAGTTCGACCTCAACAGGCTATCATATATAGATAAAAACCTACCGACAAATTTCATTAATTCCCTCCTGTCAGAACAACCATTAAAATTTAGAATTAGCTGGAAAGAAAACGTTCCCGATTTAAACTCACTATTTGAAGAAGACCAAAACCAATTAGTTAGAATCACAAAGGCGTTTGAAAATTTAATCAACCAAACAGAAGCAATAGAATCAGAAAAAGGCATAAACACTTTTGGATTTGGTTTCCCAATTCTGGTTAGACGAGACCAAGTTGATAACAAATTGACTGTTGCACCAGTTTTAATCTGGGCTCTTAGAATCAAAAGAACAAAAGAGTTTAATACGTGGGAAATTAACAGAACCGAAGATGACCCGATATATCTTAATGAAGTGTTGATTAATCATTTACAAAATGATTCAAATATAGAGATTGAGCAAATACCCAGTGAAATGCTTGACGATGGGTTGATAAGTAAAGACGAACTCATTGAAATATGCGACAATCTTCTAAGAGCTATTAATACAACCGTTCCAAGCGATATAAAGGATATTTTTAAGAAAAAACTTGAAAATATTTCACCAATTTGTGACAAAGTTCATTATGAAAAATTACCGTTAAATTCAACAAACGCCTTTATTGATTTTGGTGGATTGTTTTCAATTTTTGAAGTTCAGAAGCAAAATATCATTAATGATTACGGAAATTTGTTAGAGCTTGAAGGACTATCAATAAACCTCGACAGTATCGAAGGACATTCTTTTCAACCGATTTCTTCTGTTGAGACAGACCCTTCACAGCAAAGCATTTTACATTCTTTAGAATCCGAACGGAATATCTTAATTCAAGGCCCCCCAGGTACAGGTAAAAGTCAAACATTGACAGCAATCCTTGTAAATGCTTTAGAGAATAATAAAAAAACAATTGTGGTTTGTGAAAAAAGAACTGCATTAGAAGTATTGCATAACGCTCTAATTGAAAGAGGGCTCAACTTTCACTGTGTATTAATTCGTGATATTGTAAAAGACAGAAGAACGGTTGTTGATTCTGTTCGAAATAGGGTTGATAACTCTGACTATAAACATTATCGTTACACATTCTCAAAAGAATCTTTAGATAATTTGATCTGTAAGACAAAAGATCTGATAATCTCTATAAACAAAAAGCATAAAAAACTTGATGAAAAACTTCTAAGTAATAAATCTTGGACTGACATTGTTGGAACACTTTTACTTGAACTTAAAGGAGCGGATGAAGACTATGCGCTGCAAATTGATAAAACCCATTTTAATTTTACATCGGAAGAACTCAATACTACGCTGGGTTTGGTGCAAAAAGGGCAGCAACTTTATAACGAATATAAGAAGATTGAAGCTACATCTTTCATAAACCCAAAGAAATTCTCAGGGGATAACCCATATTTAATTGAGCAAAAAATTATTGACGATTTTGATTATTATAGAAAAGAAATCGGATCTATTAAACTTCTGTTTGAAATAATTAGAAATGAATATATAAACCTAAGAATTGAGGAACTTAAAGCGCAGATTGCTGGAATACATCAATTAACAACAACAATAACAAATAATTTCCTACAGTTGGAAAAATTAATCCAGCGTCTAAGATATGAGTATTGTATTTTTCGAGAGTCAGAGTTATCTGCCCAAATTATACATTTTCACAATCTCATAGGTAAAATTGAAGAAATATTTGCTAATAATTATCAGAATCCCGACTTTTTTAACGAAGATAAAATTAGGAGATTTTCATTTAAAGTATTGTCATTATTCTCACAATCAAAAAGAGCAATTATTTCTGACAATTTAAAACTAAAGGTATTATTTACCCAGCTTGAAACTGCTATTTCTAAATCAAGAGATTTTGATACTCTTGATTTTTCAGGTCAAATTGAAACTAAACAGAAGACCTTAGAGTCGTTTACTTCGATAATAATTGAAGTAAAATCCAGTTTCGCAGAAAGAACAGATAGAGAATTTGAAAACTTTAACCTTCGTTCAAGTCGTGAAAAGGAAAATGTTGAAGATTCATTTAAAAACATAGAAATTGCTTTAACTAAAGATAATAGTTCAGTTGAATATTTATCTTTGCTTAATAGAATTAAAGACGAAGTTTCAAAATTTGTTGTTGACTTACATAGACAATTCCGAGAGCTTGTTGATTATATTCATTGCAGCAAAGATATTGACAACGAATATAATCCCGAAGGGACATTAAACCAAAAGTTATCATCACTTTCAAGAATTGAATTAGATATCGACTTGATTCAAAAGAATTTTAATTCTAAGATTCAAAATGAATTTGAAAAAATCAATTGGCTACAAATTCCGTTAACCGATTTGATCTTACCTAATTTAGCTGACCTTCAAGAAAAATCTAAGGGGTTAATACTCAGATTTAATTCTGATAGCTGCACTTTAGAAATAATCCACGATTCAAATTTTAATTCACTTTTTATTGATTTAGAAAGAATAATAGCGCGGGAGAAAGAATATTTTAGCGGGGAGAATGACTTTTTTACTATTGAGTTCAAGTGGTATCAATTCTTTAATGTGTTAACAGAGAAAAATAAAAAAGTTATTAATGAATTGAAGAGTAAGGTTAATTGGAGAAAAGTTTTTTTAATACATTATTTGAACTTGTTATTAATGAACTCCGCCAACATTGATTTACCTACAAATAGCGATGAGCATTCAGAGCTTGAAAAATCTTTAAGTGCCATTGGGAAAGAACAGTTAAGGTACATTCGAGAGTTTTGGTTTTCTAAACAAATTGACACTACCAGAGAGTTTGAACACCGTAATGATAACATTTCAGTTGAAAACATTTATAATAAAAGAAGTAGTAATAGGTTCAAAAGATTATCATTAAGACAAATTGTGCAGTTCGATACAAACCTTTTTACAACTTTTTTCCCAATTATTCTAACCTCACCCGATGTTTGCTGTAATTTATTTAAACATATGAATGGGTACTTTGACATTGTAATGTTTGATGAAGCAAGTCAGCTTAGATTAGAAGATAATTTACCCTCAATATTGAAAGGGAAACAAATAATAATTGCAGGAGACGAACATCAAATGCCACCTTCAAATTATTTTTCTAAAGTCTTTGATGGCTATGTCGAAGATGAAGACGATATTGAAGAAGAAGAAATAATAGTTGACAAAGACAACAACCTATTATCGTGTGAATCTTTGCTTGACTTTGGAACAGAATTAAATTTTGAAAAGAAATTGTTGGAATTTCACTATCGTTCGAGACATCCATATCTTATTGATTTTTCCAACTATGCCTTTTATAATCAGAGATTAATGCCATTACCGAACATCTTTGAATATGTACCTATTAAATATATTCAGGTAAATGGAACATTTTCTGACCATACAAATGAGGCAGAAGCCGAAATGGTATTATCAATAATAGAAAATAACATTAATAGATTACCAAATGGAGAATACCCGACAATTGGAGTTGCCACTTTCAATATAGCACAGCGAAATCTAATAATATCAAAAATTAGTCAGAGAAAAAAGTTTGAAAAATACACACACTTTAATGAGAAGATTCAAGAATTAGGGCTTGATGACCCAAAAAGTAATAAATCGTTTATTAAAAATCTTGAAAACATACAGGGTGATGAAAAAGACGTTGTTATTCTTTCGACTACATATGGCGTTGGGAAAGACGGGAAATTTGCGCATAGATTCGGCCCGCTTAATCATTCCAAGGGATATAAACTTCTAAATGTTATTATTACCAGGGCAAAATATAAAGTCTATGTATGTTCTTCAATACCACCCCAAATATTTCTTAATTATAAAGAATACTTAACGATTGAAGGGTCGAATAATAAAAGAGCCATCTTTTATGCATATTTGGCATATAGCAAAGCCGTCAGCGAAAGCAATAGTGATTTAAGACTTTCTGTTCTGACTGCATTAAGTGAGAACGCCCCTAAAAACACAAGCATCAATGTTCTAAATCGAGATTTGGAATCTCCATTTGAAGAAGAAGTTTACGAAAGGTTGGTGGATGTCTTTGGTGAAGAAAAATTAATACCACAATTCAAATTTGCTGGTTTCAGAATCGACATCGTCTATGACCCCAAAATAGAAGGTGTTCCAAAAATTGCTATTGAGTGTGATGGGGCAAAATATCACGAAAAAAGGGAAGCATACCTATATGACAGTTTTAGACAAAAAATATTAGAAAGTCACGGATTTGTATTTCATAGGATTTGGAGTACAAATTGGTGGAAAAACCCTGGAAGAGAAACAGCGAGGTTGGTACATTTTATTAAAGATACCGTTACAACAACACAAAAAAAATGTCCTACTCACAGTTCTACTATTTCCACGGCTTTTACGGATGACTTTGTGAATATTGATACATATATTTCTCAATTATCCTTCATCGACACCGAAAAAGAAGTTGAATCTATTCAACGCTTAGAAGAACAAAAACCTCAACAGCTTAAAATTTTCAGTGACGAAATCAAACTTAAAAGTAGGGTCAAAGTTAAATATGTGAATAATGGCAAGGACATTATTGTTCAACTAGTTGAAACAACCAATAACAAATTGGGAACATCTGAAGGGGTGCAGAAGATCAATATCAAATCTCCCCTTGCAACCTCAATTCTTGGGCACTCAATTGGGGATATTGTTAAGGTCGGTAATTTAGACAACTATGTTGAAATTTTAGAAGTAACAAACTAATTTCATCTTCCGATTTTCAAACTCTACCTTTCACTATTTTCTATGAAATACTTACAAAACAACAAATCCACCTGAAAATATTACAATAAACCGCCAATTACAATGAAAAAACATTTGGCTATGTCATAAATTTTGCCTATCTTTGTGCTTGAAGATCAGGACTTAAAAGAAAACGCCAATCTTAAATTCATTGGTGTTTTTTTATGATCTGAAACGATCACAATATGACCCCAAACGAAGCCAAAGAGAAAATCAGACTGCTGCTGGAAACCCAGCGGGAAATATTTTTCTGTGGCGGAATATCTCCAAATTCCAGGTTCTACAACAACTTCCAGAAAACGCAGGATGAGGTGCTGGCTTATTTCAACCTCGAACAGCGCCCCCTGCATTACCTTATGTTATTTTCCTATCCCTTTCAGGCTAACCACCTTCTTAACAAAATCGCTGTGGAAACCCTGGCGGAGTTCAACTCTATGGGTGGAAAATACTTTCTGGGGTGTTACCTTGCATCTGGATATCCCAACAATTGCTATGGCTGTTTCAGCGTAATCGAAAAGGTAGAACACGTGTACTTTCGGCTCACCAAAAGGGCAGAATATTTGAAACAGAAAGGTAAATACTAAAGCATAGACACTATGGGCTTAGTCCAAACCAAGGTAGACATATGGTTTCACGTCGCTGACCACCAACAAGTGTCGATGCTTGGGGGGATTTCGGCTTCATCAAAGCTTTACCTCGATTTCACGCAGCGGCAGGATGAAATACTCTCAGCTTTTGCACTGGAACCTACCAGTCAGAACAGACGCCTGTTGTTCAGGTATCCGTTTTCGTGTTCCATCGACCCAAAGAGGGCGCCAAAGGAAGAGTTGACGAATAAGCTTTGCATAAAATTGATGCTGGACTGGGCGTTTAATGGCAACCAGGACATAGGTTTCCACGAAGGTGCCGTCAAATTCGGCACGACCAGTGACAAGGCGGAATTTATCTTTCGGAACTTGATTAGGAAGGCAATACAGAAGTTAAATTCATAAGTTCCGTTGGAAGGAAGCATATATGACCAAATCTCATTTTAAAACCTCGCATTCGCCATCTGGCATACTGGAATTTTCTGAATCTTCAATATACAAAAACATATTCAAGATAAGTGGGAAGCCTTATAGAACAAGAAATTAGTATCGTCTTGAAAATGCACAGGAGGGTAATTCTTTCTGGTGGTGTATGTCCACGGTCATATTTAATACGTTCTTTTATCCGCCATCAATTGCTGGTGCTGGAAATGTTAAAGCTGCCTGCAACAACTGAGAATATTCGCTGCACGGTTACATACCCCGTTTTTAATCAATCGAATTCGTTATTCTGTGAGGCATTGTGCCGACAGCCTGATGGATTCGTTATGAGCAGGGAGCCTTATGGAAATAAAGGATTGCCGAATGAACTAACCAAGGCAAGCCTAATGGAAGTGCAGGTGGAATTCGTCTACAACAGGCTTAAAAAATTGGTGGAACAGTGTAATAACTCATAAATAAATCAATCACATCATATGGAACCAGAATCGAATACCATCAAATGCCCCAATTGTGGTGAACCAATCAACGTCAGCGATGTCCTGTTCCACCAGGTTCAGGAGCAGCTAAAGAAAGACTTTGAAGCCCAGATTGCCAAAAAGGACAAGGAGTTCAAAGAAAAAACCCAGCAGCTTCAACAGGAGAGGGAGAAGCTCGAAAAGGCGCAGGAAGATTTGCAGGTTCAGGTGGATGCTGCCGTGAAGCAAAAGCTGTCCGTGGAGAAAGGCGCATTGGAAAAGAACCTGCGCAAACAGATAGATGCTGAGAAAGAAAGTCAATTGCTGGCGTTGGAAACGGAGCTCAATACCAAGTCGGAGCAACTCAAAGAACTCAATAAGACCAAGGCTCTCGTTTCCCAGTTGAAGCGTGAAAAGGATGAACTGAAAGAATCCATTGAAGCCGAATCCGAAAAGAAGTTTGGGGAATTGCTTGCCCAGGAACGGGAGAAGATCAAGACGTCGGAATCGGAGAAATCAAAGCTGGATGTCCAGAAACGTGATAAGCTCATCGAAGATTTGCAGAAGCGGCTGGAAGAAACCCAGCAGAAACTGGAACAGGGGTCAAACAAGCTGACTGGAGAGGTCACGGAGATCGAGCTCAGGGATTTCCTACGCAAAACTTACCCAATCGACGATATCCAGGACGTGCCATCAGGCATACGTGGGGCGGATGTATACCACGTCGTCAAAAACAATGTGGGTGCCCAGTCGGGTGTGATTTTATATGAGCGGAAGCAGACCCAGGCATTCAGCGAGGGTTGGGTATCCAAATTGAAGGCTGATGCCAGAACCGTGAAGGCTGATGTATGTGTGCTTGTCACCCGTGCAATGCCAAAGGATAATGGAGAAACCCATTTCAGGGATGGGGTGTGGGTATGCCCCTTTGATGATATTCCATTGCTGACAATGCTTTTGCGTGATGGCTTGGTAAAACAATCTACCGCCTTGGAGAGTCAGCAGAACAAGGGGGATAAGATGTCGATGCTATATGACTATCTGCTGTCCAATGACTTCAAGAATCACATCCTGGGCATCTTGGACGCATTCAAGAAAATGGACAGAAGCTTACAACAGGACAGAGATTCAGCCATTAAACGTTTTTCAGAAAGAGAAAGCCAAATTTTTCAGGCAAAGCAATCAATACTGTCCTTCTGGGGTCGTGTGGAAGGTATTGCATCAGATGGGTTGAATCAGCAGATGAAACAGTTGGAAGAGCCAACTACAGAGAATTAATCTGTTTTTTTCGATAGAACGAACATTGTTTATACCTGTGAATTAGAATTTGTTATAAATTTGACCTTAACTAAAAGATTTTTGTATGACATAGGTAGAAATCACATAAAATAAAAGCGTTAGCTATTATACTCACACTCGAAAACTGGTAACTTTCTAATTACAGCGAGATAATAGGTTAACGCTCACGTTATGGCGTGGGCTTAACTTATTTGCTGTAATGGTATACCAGTACCACGAGTGTAGATAATGTTGTAGTCCGCGCCTTTTTTATTCTACATAACCCATCAGACAATTGTGACCTGTCGAAATGGATAGTCTTACACTCTTTTAGAAACTAATATTCATATGGCGCTAATCATCTGTCCTCGATGCGGCAAACAAATTTCTGAACGAGCAAGTAAATGTCCACACTGTGGCTATATGTCATCACTTTCATCAGGTCAAAATGAAGGGAAAGCCACTCAAACGTCAATTAGCTTTCACGATGCGAAATCTGATAGAAACAAATGGCTTAAACACCCATTTATCCTTTATTGCATAATACCATCAATCATTATCGTTGTTGGGTATCTGGCATATTCATCGTTTAAAGAGCCCTGCTCCAAAATGGTTGCAAGATCACAGCCTGATTACACGCTTTCGGCGACTGATTTAACATCGGAGTACGACCACAATCAATTTGCGGCAAAAAAGAAGTATGTGGGGAAAATATTAAGGGTGCAGGGTACAATCGCAATGTTTCAAGCCTATTATAATGAGGTGGATTTAAGCACGGGGTTCTTGTCATACCTTACCTGTTACTGTGGTAAAGGTCAGGCAACTGTTTTATCAAAGTTGTCCATTGGACAGGAAATTACCGTGAAGGGGGTATATTCAGACACAGGGTCTTTGGATTGTTGTGTCATAGAGTAAATGTTGTAAATATTGAGATTATGGCTAAATCGGTTACAGAAACAAAGCATCATAATTATCCAAAACAAGTTGTTTATCAGGCATCCATCCTGGCAGCTAAAAGTCTGGGGTGGCTAATTTCCGATGAAAGAGCAAATCTAATTATTGCACAGGTGCCGCATCAATGGGATTCAGTCGGAAATACTATTACAATATCATTTCTTAATGAATCTTCATTTTCTGTGACCAGCAATAGTTTGCCAGCACAACTTATTGCAGGGAATGTGAATAGGAAGCACGTGGATAACTTTTTTAAATCTCTCGACAAATATATTAAAGTCGTTATTTCCGATACCAGTCAACCAAAAGAAGAGAAAGCAAGTGTATCATCATCGCACGATGCAGTTGTGTGCCCTAAATGTGGTAAGAAATACGCAGATGGATCTCTTTATTGCTCAACGGATGGTTCGGCTCTATTCATCAAATGTCCAAGCTGTGGTAAGCAACTGCAACCAGATTCTCGATTCTGTCCTCAATGTGGAGTCAGGATTAATGCTGACGGCAGCAGGGAACAGGACGACCTTCCAAGCAAGGATCATACGCATTTGATTGCTTGTCCTGAATGCGGAAAGAATATTCCTGGCACTTCGGCTGAATGTCCAAACTGTGGCTACCCGATTCAAAGAATGCTTTCTACAAACAAAGAGAACGCCAACAAAGCTTTTTACAATGCAAAAACATTTTTCGAAAATAATAAGATTTCAAATGCACGGGAATCTGTACTTGTTGCCCTTGAACTATTTCCAAATAATACAGAGTATAAGGGACTTCTTAATAAAATAGACTTAAAGGTTGAAGCTTACAGGGAATCGAAAAAGTGGTTCAATGATGCCGAAAGCTATTTTAAAAAGGGAGCATTCATAGAAGCATTGCGTTCAATTGATGAAGCACGAAGAATATTCCCTAACCCTGAGTATAACAATTTTAGGGATAAGATCTATAAAAACATTGAAACTAAAAAGCAGACTGACAAGCTATTTGAAGAAGCAAATGTTGCATTGGGAAAATCAGAGATTAAGAGCGCTTTCGAGTTAATCTCACAAGCAGTTACAATACTGCCGCAAATTGAGACTTATAATTTACTAAATCGCCAAATATCAAAGGTCTATGGAGAACGATTATTTGAGCAGGCGCAAAATCAGTTTGCAGACAAAGATTACAAGGGTTGTTTGGAAACAATGACGGAGTGCAAATCAGTAGTTTCAGATAATCAGCAGTATTCCGATTTTTATTTAAAAGTAAAGAAATTAAAGAATAAAAGACGGCTTATAAGAGTTGGCGTGATATTAGGTATTTTAGCAATAGTAGTGCCTTTAACAGGTTTCAGCATATTATACATACTCAAAAGCAATAAAGATAATAATGCCTGGGTTCTCGCGGAAAAAATCAATTCCATTCAATCTTATAATGATTATTTAGCTGGTTACCCTAAGGGTAAGTTTACAGCATTTGCGACAACGAGATTAAAAGTGATTAAGAAATATGAAGATATTGCCTGGGATCAAGTTCAGCAAGTTGATTTAATCCCTGCTTATTCCATCTTTATCAAAACATACCCCAACAGCAGTTATGTAAAACTCGCGCAGGATAATATCCTGACACTCAATATTCGAAAATGGGCAGGGATGTACTATCCTGATGAACAATACGGCAACGGGGAAAACTTTGAAATGGAAATAAACGGAGATTTATCCTGTACACTCCGTACAGCATTAGATGGATACACTTGGAAAGGAAAAGCGGAAATTAACGTCGACAGCATTGTGGTGAGATTTGAAAGTACCCCAGTTGACGACATAACTCAGGGTAGAATTTATAGGGGCTTGGCAAAGTGCAACATCAGAAAACCCGCGATAATCATTACGGATTTAAATGGGAAAATAGGTACTTCATTTCCACAAGCATTTGATAATAATGACCGCATTGCGCATACCTTTTTTAAGAAAAAACAATCCCAGGATATTTCTCCATCAGAAAAAGAAAAAATCGGGGAACTCATTGAATCTTATTATTCCAAAGTTTCCAAAAAGGACTATGGTGTCATTGCCACTTTCTTTGCGGAAAAAGTAAAGAGGTTCTATTCCAGGTTTAATAGCAATCCTGATGAGATTATATCCCTGCTGAAAGATTATGACAATTCAACAGATGTTATCAGTTCTGCCACGAATATTGATTTGACAACATTGAAAATAAGAAAAGACAAAGTGGGCAATTATCAGGTTTCAATCAATTTAAATTACGAAATGGAAAGAAATAATAAGAATAAACCCAATCATTTTAATGTAGCTGCATATCTGATTCTTAATCCTGAATTAAAAATTGAAAGCATTAATGAAACTATTCTTTCAAAATCACGAATCACCACCGCCAGTGATTTTAATAATGCCAATGTCAGTGGTGTTGGACAAACCACGACTGATGAACCTTCCTTAGGTCTGGTCGGATGGTATCCTTTTAATGGAAATGCGAATGATATGAGCGGCAATAGGAATAACGGTATTGTTTATGGTGCCACATTAACTACAGATAGATTTGGGAACCCCAATAGGGCATATTATTTTAATGGCACTTCCTGGATCGAAGTACGTCATAATGTTGCCATTAATTTTTCTATGGATGAGAGTTATTCGATAAGCCTATGGGCAAAGGTTGACTATAATCTCCACCCTGATTATGGAACAATAATTACCAAATGGAATAGTAGTTATGACCCCTATCCGTTTACAATTAGGGTCAACGGTCAGCAAACAGGAGATCCTTGGTTCAATTTTGGACGATATATTGGCGGAACACCTCAAAATTCCACAACTGTTCAATCCACATTTTACCATACATCCATAAATTCGAACATCTTTTACCATATTGTTGCCGTCTATACTCCCAACAACATTTATTTATATGTCAATAGCGTTTTGGCAGCATCTTCTTCAAACACAATGAATCGTGGGAATCTTAATAACACTCATAATTTATTTATTGGCAGAACAGGAGCGCCGTCAGACAATAGGTTTTTTAAAGGAACGATAGATGATATTAGAATCTATAATCGTGCTTTAAAGTATCAAGAGGTCAACCAATTATACAAAGAGAAATAAATGTCTTTGTCGCAGAGCAGCAAGGTACTCACGGGAATTAATTCTATTAGCGGCAAGCGTCGGGGAACTAATTCCAAAAGAGATTAGACAACAAATCGTAAACAAACTTTTTCAGTAGTTAACTAAAACATCACTATATGGCACTAATCAACTGCCCCAGTTGCGGAAAACTGATTTCAGATAAGGCTGAAAGATGTGTTCAATGTGGATTCTCGATCAATAAAAGTCAGGAACCAGGTAAAACCTATTCAAGTACTACAAACTACCAACCAAAATTACAGGGCTCAAATAATCATTCAGGTTTCTGGATTATCTGGATTATTGGATTTGTCATCATTGCAGTCATTCTATACGCACTAACTCATCAGAAACGATCGTTGAACGCTCAACAAGCTCAAAATGATAATATAGAACGAACAAATAAAGATACCATACCTGAAAAAAAGGTCGAGAAAACGATGACAACCGAAGAAAAAGTCATTGACATTTTGACCAAAAGTGAAATAACTGAAAGTTATGATTGGAAGGTTCAAGGAGTCACCACTATTGGGAAAATCGATATTAGCCTGACTATTCAAAAAGATGGATCTTTTACTTACTATTTGGGTGAAACAAACGACATTAATCCGAACCAAAATGATGCTGTTAGGGCAAAAGGAAATTATAAAGTAATGAGCGGGGATTTAACAACAGGAGTTAATATTCATTTTACAGGAAAAACTGACGATGGTAGAACATTTGATTTATTGGGTGAATTGAAAAAATCGGAAAATGGGGGTTATTATTTTTCTACAAACAGTTCTTCATCCCCAGGGGAAATTCATCCAGCAAAGAATTTCAGATTGCCCGAAGCAACAATTTACGATTAATGAAACCAATATTATGGATTCTAAAAAACTTGAATTTCTGCCAAATCGAGTATAAACCAACCACCTTGGAAAATGAAAACATTTTATATTCTTATTTCAGTTCTGCTGATATCGACAATAGCCTGTAACAAAACGTCAAAGAAAGAATCGGGAATTTGGAATAACCGACAAGTCAAATTGCTCAAATTCTCTGCAAATAACGAATATCTGGTCATTGCAGCAACGAAAAAGAACGATTCACTGAATAGTGACGATACATTGACCAAGTTATTCATCTATAAGAATATTAACAAAAACAATTCAAATAATCGTGGTTGGTCGCTTATAAGCGAAACCAAAGTTTTCAACGCTTGGAAATTTGAAACGCTCTATCTGATAAATTCAAAATCTGTAGCTTTAGCTTTGGCTCAAACCAATTTGGGCGGCGCTCACGCTATGGACGAAATGTTCCTATACAAGATTGATACAAATGGGAAATTGGAATATAGGCGTGAACCATATGAAGAAGATGGAACAGAACCCGATATCACAGAGCATTTTTCCGTCACGGTTATCAATGATAGCACGATGACAATGACGCGCGACCAGGGAACCTATAATTATTCATTAGTTCGAAATGAAATTAACAGAACTTTCATTTCAAATATTGAAAAAGCGGAAAAAAAAGGTGGGATTGTTGCAAAATACATCTTCTCAAATAATAAATTCAGTGCCTATGGGCAAAGTACCTTTTATTTGAAGGTTGGTCAGGCAATTATTTTTGATGGTGCAGACGCAAAAACGAATAAGGCTCCAATGGATGGAATCTATACAGACGCTTGGAACAATGGTTTTCTGGCTAAATGTGAAGCAGATAGACTGCGTGATTTTACATATACATTCAACAAGCCAGGGGAATTTCATTTTCTCGTCGCAGATACAATCTTTGTTTCAACTCGTAATGAAGAAGAGATAAAACCGACATTTACGGTAGTTGTAAACCCCAGATAATCCAACTTCACGTCACCATTGAAAACTAAAATCCTGATTTTACTATTTCAGCTAATTACAGGTTTCGGGAATTGCCAGTACTTCTACGATGGCTCTGGAAAGCAAATCGCAAGGTTCGATGAAAATTACATCTATGGCGCATCAGGAAAGCAAATTGGCAGGGTGGACGCAGATAAAGTCTTTGATGGTTCTGGAAAGTACATTGGAAGGATTGATGGAAACAAGATTTATGATGGTTCAGGCAGGAGCATTGGCAGGGTGGATGGGAATAACCTCTATGGTGGAACTGGCAAGCTGATTGGGAGAATTGATGGTGACAAGGTCTACGATGGTTCAGGAAAGTATGTTGGAAGGGCTGATGGATTGAGCAGGATGCAGATAATCATTTTTCTCTACTGCTTTTATTAACGGGATAGCAAATAATTAAATCATCCTACGAAGCGTTCTGGCTTGTTTTTCGGTACATAGCTGTATCACCAGCTTCTGACCTTTCATTTCAAGACACTTTGCCTGTTCTTTGGCTTCATTGACTGACCGCCAGTTGCAGGGTTTGGTGATATTGGCGCCGTTGCCTTTGTCATCTTCAAGACGTAGAATGTATTTCATTTTTTATCGATTTTTACTTGACAATAATTAACCACGCTGGTTTTCAACAACCCCAAAGGTTTCTTCCAGCCAGTCAATGGTGTCAAAATCCCCGTTGTTTACCCTGTTCCAGAAATTAACGCTGTTCAGGAAGGTGCCCTTTGTTCCCTGCTTCAACATATTCCGTGAGGGCACCCTGTTTCCGTAATAGTCAATTCTGGGTTCAAGCGGCAGCATACAGACGCCCGATTCAAGACAGGACATTGCGAACCTGCCCGTCGAACCTTCCATTTTCCAACAGGTGCCGTCGTTAATCATTTGCTGCATACTTTCCACGTTGTGGGTTCTTTGCAGCTTCTTGATCTGGCTATAGTTTATCTGTTTCATAACTGGTTTTTAAATCCTGTCTTGTACAAATGTTTTTGCTTCTTCCGTGAGTTCATCATAGCTTATCTTTTTGCCAAGGTGCTTGGTGGACTTGCTTTTCCACTGGTTGATGTTCCCGCAGTACTGCCCGAAGCCCAAGGGTCTGAACGGATTTTCATCGAAGCCAAAGACCTCACCCCAGCTATTGATAAGGGTGAAGCGGTCGACGGTCTTGCCGCCATTGTCGAATATTCTGAAAGCTCTCATTTTTCTTATGGATTTGGTATTGTTCACAAGGTACCTTCGTCAGCAAAGCTGTAGAATCCCTCACTTGTCACAATTAAGTGATCAAGCACTTTGATGTCAAGCAGGGCGCCTGCTTCCACAATTTTCTTTGTGATTCTCAAATCTTGGTCGGAAAACTGCTTATTTCCTGAGGGATGGTTGTGGGCCAGAATCAAACTGCTCGCGTTGGCTTTAATCGCAGCTTGGAAGATTTTTTTAGGGTCGGCGACGCACCCCGTGACCCCGCCAGAACCGATATGCACCAGACCCAATACACGGTTGGCGTTGTTCAACAAAAGCACATAGAAATCTTCGTACAGTTCTATGGTGTTGCCCCAGTTTGCCAGAAACAGGTCATAACAATCCTGACTTTTGGTTATTTTTGCCCTCTGTGATGGTTTAATGGGGTTGTGGTAGGTTATTTCAATTTCAGCCACGTTGAGATTTGATAAAGTTGCTGTATCCATTGTCATTGTTTGTTTTAATGACACAAAGATACGTAAAAAGGACAATATATCCAAATATATTTGTACTTATTGTACAATTAAATATTAGTAGTATATTTGTGGAGTGAAACCAAAGGCTGAACCACCGAAAATGAATCTCATCGCTGACCTGCTCACGGAGAATGAGCGCAGCCAGAGGTGGTTGGCACGGAAGTTGGGAATTTCAGCCAACACAATTAATAGTTATTGTATCCAGCGGTCACAGCCACCCCTTGATCGATTGTTCCAGATTGCCGAGATCCTTGGCGTTCCAGTTACTGCACTGATAAATGTTGATTATAAGCCAAGGAAAAAGCCCAAAGATCCTGGAAGTATCTCCTGATGGAATAACCATCGCACCGAATATTCTGCATATAATTAGATTACTGCATCTTGCACATATTGAATGGGTTTGCTATTCATTTGGCATTGCTGATAGCTAAAGTACTTGTACCGCCTTCGCACCGAAAAACAGAATAATAATAAAAGATGTATAGAAAGTTGGGGGTTTGGCTTGGAAATATATCAAAAGTTTAAATGCGTTCAGGCACCCCCCACCCCCAGGGGCTTCCCGCATATCCCGACGCTATCTGTCTGTATATCAGCAATATGGGTGACAAGTTTCCGTTCAAGGAGAAAAGCCTTCTGAAAATTTTTCAAAATTTTTCTTCCAAAAGTTTAGGCTCTACGTTGCCATAGATTGCCAAGATATGGGTGCATAATGAACTTATGAATTGGGGAGTCTGATGATGCTGCGTTTTATAGAACGGAATCTTTGAACCAGTTAGCTAAATTGATACCTGGAATTCTTTGACAAGTTCCATATTTTGGATTCGGAGTTCTTTGGATACTTTATTGTATCTTTTCATCACTTCATAGGACTCTTGTCCAACCATTTTCAGCAACGTTGGAACATCGACCTTCGATGCAAGGCTATCAGTGATAAAGGTATCCCTACCATTATGTGATGTGTAGGTTTGCTTGAATATTTCAGGATATTTTTCAATCAAGACAGTGAACATATCACGCAACCCATCATTGTATTTTTGATTTGAAATCATCAACTTTGACATATCGTAATCATACTTTTGAAGTATAGACCGTGATAATGGGTTCAGGGGTACGCTCACATAATTGTCTTTTTTGCGTCTGGTTTTTACAGGGTAATAATCAATACAGTCATTCTTAATATTTTCTTCCTTAATTAAGAACATATCACTATACCGAATACCTGTTGAGCATTGAAATAAAAACCTTTCTTTCATCTTGTTTTGGGTATCATTTTCGAAGGTGTGCTTTAGTAAAGTCGTTAGTTCGCTATTTGACATTGGGTTGGGGTCATTTATTGAGGGTTCACCCCGTTTAAATTTCTCATTCCTGAATTTGTCTGTTAATTTGATGTTGTACTCTTCCTGCCTTTCATAGAAAAAATTGAGTATGGTTATCAGGATAGCATATGTTTTATGAATCGTTCCAGAACTATAACCTTTTTTAAGTTTAATTCCTGAACCAAAACTTTTTTTAAGTAGATAGGAATAGAAACTATCCGAGAACGCTAAGTTCATATCATCAAAGGTGAGTTTGACATTTTTGGACTTCTCATACCCATCTATTCTGTTTTTGCAAGTTGTAAATTCTTTGAGTGTTCCCCTTGGCGTGTTTATTGACTTACGATAGGTTATGTAATCATCAATGTAGTCTGTCAGGGTTTTGGTCACTTTTGGGAACAGATCATCAAGACTTTCCAGGTTATCAGGATTAAACGAATCATCCCAAGTGCCCTTTTCCCTTTCTGTCAATTGATGGACATACTTGGTGAACTTATCGTATATTTCTAATTCCTTTTCCCAACTATTTGGATCTTTTTTGGATATTGTTCCACCATTCTTGTCTGGTGTCCAGTATTCAGGTCTTACAGTTACTCCTGTCGGAATCCTTTTTGTTTTTCGTGTTCCATCCGCATAGAAGGCAATTATTTCGACGTAAATTATACACTCGCCAGTCTTTGTGTTAATATTACGACCACTGGCACTGCTAAGGATGATGTTCCTTATGCTGATCTTGGTTTCTTGAAATTGGTATTTCGACCTGAGCATTTGTTTCTGAAATAAAGATTTGTAACTTTGCGCAGCAATGACGGGTAAAACGTGTAATGTATTTTCGTCATTTTTGCAAAGATATTGTAAATAAAGGGATTTGAAGATAAATTGTTCTTGGATTAAAAAATGTAATGTAATTATTGATATTGAAAGTCAGGCAATTACGTCCAAAAAATAATCTTCTCATCCCGACTATAAAGTGCTGGAAACCTTGTTTTTCTCAGACTTGTGTTCCGCCTGGGAACAGGATCAGAATAAGCAATCTTTTCATATTACTGCTTTAGCAGTAAATCATTGTTTTTTTATTAAAGAATAGGGCCATTTGATAATAATTTACTGCCTTGGCGGTAAATAATTGTTTAAAGTTTGTTTATTTTATGGAAAATGCTTAAATTTGCCGCTATAAAGGTAAAAAATGGAACAGCCTCAGGAATTGGCACAAATAATCAGGATGCATAGAAAAGCTGCCAGATTAAGTCGTGTGCAGTTGGCAGAACTTGCAGGGGTTGGAAAGACAGTGGTTTTTGATATTGAGATGGGGAAGGAATCTGTAAAATTGGACACCCTGCGAAAGATTTTGAAGGTGCTGAACATAAAGATAATATGGAAAAGCCCTTTAATGGAGAATCTGCAAAACTCTGAAAATGAGAAGAGCTAAGGTCCATGTAAAAGGAATTGAGGCTGGAGTCCTTATCGAAGTAAAGAAAGGTGAGGAATACCAATTTGAATATCTGGATCAATACCATGGTCTTGAAGTTTCACGCACAATGCCGATAAAAGGAAAGTCCTTCCGGTTCAAGGGATTTCCACCATTCTTTGACGGGTTGTTACCAGAAGGAATTCAATTGGAAGGATTGTTGAAGATCAAAAAAATTGATAAAAATGATTACTTCTCTCAATTGATCGCGGTTGGAGAAGATATGGTTGGTTCTGTTACAGTTAAGGAAATTTCTGAATGAACTTTTGTCCGATCACATATGCTCCCTGTGGAGATAATCTATACAGCGAGGCCGGACTTAGACTTTTATCGCCCGACTTGAAGATGCTTAAGGAGTTTGAATACACAGCCGAAGAGCAGAGAAGAGAAGCATATAACCGTGCATCAAAGATGTCTATTCAAGGAGTGCAACCCAAGCTAAGTGCAAAATTGAGCATAAAAGATGGGGATTTTGAAATTGTTGATACAGGTGGGAAATATATCCTCAAACCACAGCATCATCTCTATCCTGAAATGCCGGAAAATGAAGACCTTACCATGAGGCTTGCAAGTGTGATTGGCTTGGATGTTCCATTACACGGTTTAATCTGGTCAATAGATCACACACTTACTTACTTCATTAAGCGGTTTGACCGAAGAGGGCAGAATGATAAAGTCCCAATCGAAGATTTTGCGCAGTTGGCTGGCATGAGTCGGGACACAAAGTATAACTATAGCATGGAAAAAGTGGTTACTATAATCGATGATTTCTGTACTTTCCCTTCGATTGAGAAATTGTCCCTGTTTAAACTTACTGTCTTCAATTATCTCGTTGGCAATGAAGACATGCATCTAAAAAACTTCTCTATTATTACAGAAGATGGAAAAGTAACGCTGTCGCCATGTTACGACCTTGTCAATTCGACCATTGAATATAAGAAGCAGGACGAAGAAATTGCTTTGCCTTTGAAAGGGAAAAAGAAACACTTGACCCGAAACATTCTGATTAACTATTTTGGCATGGAAAAATGCGAGTTAACTACGAAGAGTGTTGACAAAGTCCTTGAGGCAATTTCCTTAAGTATTCCAAAATGGAAGGAAATGGTAGACATCAGTTTTTTATCAAAAGAGATGAAAGAAAAATACCATAATTTGATGGGAAGCCGCCTTGCTGTATTAGGTATCCTTTAAAAAAGCTCGCATTACTCCTGATTTGAATAACGGTACAGAAGGGAAAATGACATTGAAGGCAGGATTTTCATAACAATTAATAAGGTTTTGTTACTTTTGCATCAAAAAAAAATAGCGGGTTGAGTGCCACATTGGTAACCTCGCTCAATCAAAGGGCGATTCATTGGGTCGCCCTTACCTATTGCCTCTTTAGCTCAGTTGGTAGAGCAGCTGATTCGTAATTAGCAGGTCGGGGGTTCAAGTCCCCTGAGAGGCTCACTGATTGCAAGCCTTTTACGGGATTCCCGGCAAAGGCTGACAATTTGTGTGATTTCTCCAGTCATGCACTCTGGTTTTTCCATAAACATAATTAAATGTTAAAAAGATTGACAAAAGTCATTTTTGTTATACCTTTGTGTGGAATTAGTCTAAATTAAATTAATAAATAAGAAAACAAATTATGAAAAAGACAACCATATATCTATCCCTTTTAACCCTGATGTTTATCAGTGTTCTGGGAATGCAGGACCTTTTTGCAAAAGATCATTCCGCCTTAGCGTTTAAGTCCAATGAAAAGGAAAAACTAAACAACGTGATAGTTGACGCGGTCAAATATCCGGATTTCACACTCAGCAAAGAAGAGCGTGGCGAAATCACCGTGACTTTCACGCTGACCGATGAAGGTATGATTAAAGTTGACAAGGTCATTGCATCTTCCAGGCGAATTGAAGATTATGTTAAGGAACAACTCACTAATGTAATTGCAAAAGACGTGCTGTGGTCTAGCCCCCTATTAATCGGACTTTTTTATAGATTGGTTTAACAAAGATACATTTTTATCATAATTTTGTTTTTAGCAAGGAACAACCGACGGCGATTAATATACCGATGGTTGCAGAAGTTTTTCGGCGCCGATAACTGCCTTTTCCACAACCCCCAACCCATTGAGGGTTGCAGGTTGTGAGCAAGGAACTTCCCTCAGGCTCATAATTCCCGATAGTTTATGGTACGGGACTTTAAGTCTGAACTTGATGGTTCGACGTCTTTCATTGATTTTAGTTTCAATCAGTTCATCCTGCCAGCATTTCCAGAATGTCATTGGAGCGATAAAAGCAGTTGAGGAGTGTATTCTTTGATAGTTGTATTTTTCATAAAACAGTTTCAAACACTCATCCAACTGTTGAATTGACCAGAAGCAATGGCGATCAAGCATTCTTGATAAAATAGCATGAAAGCTCTCAATATGGCCATTTTCCTGGGGTGTATAAGGATGTGTAAACACTTGGTTTAGCTTAT
>Ga0118677_10000754_pt1 | contig 70219 bp, 85 predicted proteins | sample AliMusrvi5mmetaG_FD_86154 | JGI IMG/M metagenome (GOLD analysis project Ga0118677, IMG submission 86154) | reverse complement strand
GCCCTCAACCTTTCAAACGGCATTACATCATTCTCGGACGCCGTAAAGAGCACTCTCGTCGAATCAAAGTCTTATTACTCCGGCGGGAGACTTCTGAGCATCGTATCGAAAGATACGAACGATGGCTCAGGCTGGACTACCCGGATATTCGTCGGCGACATGTCTTTCACGGTCACCAAGGATATGCACAACCAGGCTGCCCAGTACGCGCAATTGTGGAATGCCATCATGGGCGGCAAGAGCATTTCCGATATCTCTGCCGGTTCCGATGCCCTGGCGGCGCTGGCCCGGTCCGTAAAATCAATGGACGTCCCCGGCGACAAGTTCCCCAACCTTACCGACACCCAACTGTGCAACATGCTCGGGTGGAACCCTTCATCCCCGGACACATCAGCGTTTATAGGGGATGTCAGAGCCCGCGCCAAGAACGCAGGATCGCATGGCAACTTCTTTATATCCTATGGGTTTGAAAATGCGGCCAGTAACCGTATTTATGCCGCCACCATATCGGCCACGGACAGCAACGGCTTCGCGGTTGGCGGGCTCCAAAACGGGAAGATGTTATATATCGAGAATACCCCGGGCGCTAACGGCGCAGTCATTACCACCGTTCATGGCGCGATCGACGGAACCGCTACCTTGCCGGCGCAAAGCGGCGCGGCGGCTACGCTGACGGTCAATGGCGTAACCCGCACCTATGCCTCAAACGGCAATATCATTTCAGAACTGGATACGCAAACGGGTGTACGAAGAGAATTTGACCGCTATGGAAGAATAGATAAGACCTATTCGGCTGACGGCAGCCTCTCCCAGTCATTTAAGTACGGAAAAAATGGCAGTCTTTCAAGCACGGTGTCTCTTGCAACCAACCCGCAATCAGGCGGTTCGGAGTGGATCACAACGTTTTATGTCGGGTTTGGCGCCGCACAGGATGATCAGCCTGCGATAACCGTCCTGGGAGATCAATCAAATAACACATCGCTCGCCGCGGCATTATGGGCCAAAATTACCAGCGGGATCAGTACCAGCGATATCGCAGCGGGAGCCGTGAACCCCGAGCTTGCCGCGTTTGCCAGCTCATTGCAGGGATTAACGGTTAACCCCTACGTCCTGCTTCATATGGATATTCGCCAGCTGGGGAATCTTTTAGGCCAAACTGTTCCCGCATCGTATTATGAGACCCTGAGAATATGGGCGGAGAGAGCTGACCTGACGGGATCTTTCTCCATTAGCTATTCCAACCACAACATCGCCGGACAGTTAGGGATATTTGCCTACCAGATCGGCGTTAACCGCGGCTCCGCTCAAATTGCCGTATTATCGCTGGCCACCATGGCTCTGGCGCTCAATCCGGCCCGGGACATGTTGGCAGACGGAACGGGATTCTCTGCGTTGAGCAACCTGGCGGTGAACGCAGCTTCAGCATTGATCGGACAGTGATTTCACATTGTTTTCACAAATAGTTGTTGTTTATTCCAAACGATCAGCCTACAATTAAGCAGGAAGCAATAGAGGAGAACCGCAATGAGAAAAACATGGTCGACCCTCATCACCGTCTCATTAATACCAATCCTCTTTATCTATTTCCTTGCGCCGCGGATAAATCAGGCCGCCCTGCGCGAGTTATTGGCCAGACAGCCCGCAGAGGTGTGTTCGTTTGTCTGGATGCCTCTGTTGGAGATCAGCCTGCTTATTATCCAGAAGGTCTTGCCTTCCGATACCATTGCCCCGACTCCCGCCAGTGAAGCGGCAGGACAGCAGAAACCGCAAACCCCCACGAATAATGAAAATTTCTTGTTTTTAATAATTCCCACCGGTATCGTTCTTGCGATGGTCCTCAGATTCCTTCTGCCGTTGCTAAAACTGTGGCAGGATCATTATGCTGAAGATCCGTCCGTCAATCCCGCGCAGAGGTACGTTGTTTCCCCCTGTTCTCCTCTTCAGTTGTTAACCATACTGCGTTCAAACCCCGCTCTTGCCCGTGGCGAACCCCCTCTTTCCATGCCCGTAGTTGCCTGAAAGACAGGATGTTGGCATCGGAAAAAAAAGCTAAACAAGCGGAGGGTATCATGAAAAAACTAATTTCAAAAATGCTGTCAACGGCTCTTGTGGCCCTGATGGCGATAAATGTCCTGGCCTTGCCATCGTGGGCATGGGACCAGAGTCTTATTAAGAGCGAAACGACATTTCAGTACTCTTCAAACGGTTCCGTAACTCAATCAACGAACTGGGCTACTGACGCAAACGGCGTCTGGAAAAACACGGGAACGACGTTCATGAACAGCGCCGGACAACGGTCGTATAAGTTAGACGCTGATGGAACTACCATTGCAGCAGTATGGCACTACAACAACGCCGGCAATTGTACGTCAGTTGATTTTACGGTGCCCGGCGACGATGGCGCCCCGCACACGTACACCACGACCTACATTGGCACGGAAGCTTCGGGCATTTCGGTTACCGTTGATAACGGCAAAGGTACGCTTGTCAAACCCACCGAGGGACAAACGGGCGGTGTCATTCTCCCCGCTGGTGATGGTGCAGTTGCCGGCGCTACAGCCTATACCCCGCAACAGATCCAAGATGCTTATGACAAAATTGTTGCTGCAGGAAGCTCTGCTTCATTTGAATCTCAGGGGATACATATCACCAGCTTCGCGATTTCGGGCGCATGGTTAGCAAAACTGAGCGATGATCAGGTTAGTCGGCTTTTGAATTTAGACACGACTTCTGTTGACGGAACCGCCAACACTTCACCGGGATACACGTTGGGTTATAAAAACGCCGCCGGGCAAACTGTCATGGGATCAGTTACCATTGACGGAGTTACCTACGGCCGGCTCGATAACGGCCAACTCTGCCGCGCCGATGGACAGGCGTTAGGCGGCGTGTTCGGAACGTGGAGCGCCAATGCCGACGGCAGCATGACCGTTACTGTCGCTCATAACACCATGGGTGGAAATACTACTACCGGATGGCTGGGAACAGCCGTGATCAATGCTGACGGAACGGTTAGATCCGCTACCGGAACCGCGGGCACAAAACCTACCACTGCAATTGTCTTGAAAGACAGCGCCGTGATCTGCGGCGGAAAACTCTATGCCCTCAAGGAAGGTAAACTGTACAATGCCGATGGAGATGTCTGTGGAACGTATAATGCAACTACGAAAAAGTTCCATATCGGGCTGGATATTCCAGCCATTATCTCCCAGTTCAGAGATGCTATCAACAGCAATCTCAGCGCGACGTTTAACATTACCTACAAGGGCGACAAGGCTACTCAGCTTGACTATTTCGACAGCACGATTAAAAACACGGATGGATCCTACGGTAAGGCCATTTCGATCAATCTGGCAGGAGCGGCCTCGAGCAACGGCACAGTGGCACAGAATGACCCGCTGGTGACCGGCAAGTACACGACCAGATATGACGAGGCGACTGGCAAGTACTACCTCGTTGTAACCGCGTCGCAGATCAATATGTACGACGGCAACGGCGAGCAGCAGGCGGATGGTGAAGAGATCCTGGTCGAAGTTGACAAAGCAACCTTTGAGCAGTTGTCGCAGACTCAAGGGCAGGAAATAACCATTGCCGGCTACGTAACCCAGTCAGTCGATGGCCACCTGACCATGACCACGCACAACAATGAAACCGGCACATATGAAAAGAACTTTACCGTTGGCGCTGAGGGAACGTCGCTGAAAGCCTTCATGGCCACCGGCAGCACGACTTTGGCATACTTCAATCAGATGCTTGATAAGATGTCCAAAGTCTGGAGCAGCAGCCCGGTGACAGGCCAGGGATACAAGAATCAGTGGAATTGGCTTGTATCGCAGGGTATGCAAGGTTAAGATTTAAAGACGCAGCACAAGAAAAAGCAGGCTTGTCAACAATTGACAAGCCTGCTTTTTTCTTGACCAGCCCCCTGAAGAAAAATCATTGACATTTGTTCGATAATGTATTAATATTATGTTGCTTGATATTTGATAAATAATAGACATAATCCTCAAAGGGGGACATTTTGAAAAAGGCACTTTTTATCGCGGTTGGAGCTGTGTTTGCAGCTGCAGTCCTGTTTTTTTTTGTGGGACCGTACACGACATTATGGCTGAAACGGCAAGTAACGCACATCAATAAACCTACCATGAAAGCTCCTATAAGCATAAAGGCAAACGGCACAGTATCGTTGATCGAAAACTACGCGGTTCTTACGACGCCGCAGGGTCTCAATAATTACATTCTGGTCGGCGGACAGGAAAAGGAGCTTAAGGCTCTGGCCGGGAAAAAACAAACTCTTTTCGTTTTCGGCACATTGATGATTCCTGACCCCAAGACTGTCGGCGACAAGAAAATTCGGTATAACATCGACGTCCAACATTTCGATTCAAAAGAATTCCAGGTAGGCAAAACTCCTTCGACGATGCAGCTTACGTCGATCAAAAAGAAGATCGACGAGAAAGCGGGATTCCGCAATTCAACGCTGCAGAAACTTGGCATGAACAAAAGCACCTCTGACGTGCTGAGCGGAAAACTTGTTGTTATACAAGAAGCCATTTATCCGGGCAACAGCAAGGAACATGCCGCTTTGACGCTGACTGATAAATACGGAGACGACTATATCCTTTATGACCGCGGAGCAATGAACAAGCCCTACTCAAGATATCTTGCGTTTAAAGGCCAGGACCTCCCCGTTGTCGTTATCGGTGACGTGACCCTGCCGGACCCCGCACTGGTAGTTCCCGGGTCAACGCGCTATATTCCTTTCAATGCGGTTAAAATATTTAATGCCGATCTGACCCCGTTGATCGCTCCTGAAGAAAAAGGCAAACAGCAGTAGGCGCCAGGAAACACCATTAAGCGCCTTGTGCGGTCCTTAAGGCATCTTCCCTGTGTTCAAAACGGATGGAACCCGGCACAAAACCATACCTATCGCCTGCGTTTCAACCTGTCAGCACAGCGGGAACATGCAGTACTTTTTCATAGCCTGGGCCTATCAATTCACTCGTACATTGTTTTTGACATGCTTGGTTTAATAATGTATAATAATCAAACGAAAATGTAATTGACCCGATTACATTTTTTTATTTTTGCCAAAATGGGTTGTTCTTTACTATGATGCATCGGTTGGGGGTGTGGCAGAGTGGCCTATTGCAACAGACTGTAAATCTGTCGGGCTTAGCCCTTCGGTGGTTCGAATCCATCCGCCCCCACCATTTAATAACAAAGATTAACGCAGGCAAAACGCGGGAGTAGCACAATGGTAGTGTTCCAGCCTTCCAAGCTGGCCATGCGGGTTCGATTCCCGTCTCCCGCTCGAGAATATAAGACCTGCTGCATTTGAAGATTTTGTTCTGTTGATGTATTTTGCTGTTGAATTTTTTTGTTTTTGTCTTTGTTCTTTTGATAGATGTAACAGTATAGTTTCAGTGAGATGCTCTTGTTCGTAGCGAGATTTCAAGAGTGCGAGCGAGACAAGGCGCAGTTCGGCGCGGTGTAGCAACGCTACATAAGCCGAAATGCAACGCAGTCGCAGCCGCAGTATTGAAATCGCAGTAGAACAAGTGCGTCTCACGGAAACTATGCCCGGATAGCTCAGCTGGTAGAGCACTTCATTGGTAATGAAGAGGTCAGCGGTTCAAGCCCGCTTCCGGGCTTATTTCGCAAGAAAGATGTCATTCCCGAGGGAGTTATCGGGAATATGGTGTTGGGGTTGAAATAACGGAAAATCGACAGTAAATTGAAATAATCAGGAGGCCTGTAATGGCAAAAGCAAAATTTGATCGCACAAAACCGCACGTAAACGTCGGGACAATCGGACACGTAGACCACGGCAAAACGACCTTGACCGCCGCGCTTACCAAAGTGCTGGGCGACAAAGGACTGGCGACCTATGTGCCGTACGACGAGGTAGCCAAAGCGTCCGAATCACAGGGCCGTCGTGACGACACGAAGATCCTGACGATTGCGGTCAGCCATGTGGAATATTCTTCGGTAACACGCCATTACGCGCATATCGACTGTCCGGGCCACGCTGATTATGTCAAGAACATGATCACGGGTGCGGCGCAGATGGACGGCGCGATACTGGTGGTTTCAGCGACTGACGGCCCGATGCCGCAGACGCGCGAGCATATTCTGCTTGCCAAACAGGTCAATGTGCCCTACATCGTCGTGTTCATCAACAAAGTGGACGCGGTGGAAGATAAAGAACTTTTGGACTTGGTAGAGATGGAAGTCCGGGACCTGTTGACGAAGTACGGTTACCCGGGCGACAAGACCCCGATTATCCGCGGATCAGCGATAAAAGCTATTCAGGGTGATCCGGCGGGCGTAGAGAGCATTGTGAAGCTGGTGCAGGCGGTTGACGATTATATTCCGATTCCCTTGCGCGAGACCGACAAACCGTTCTTGATGAGCGTAGAAGATGTGTTCTCGATTACGGGCCGTGGAACCGTGGCAACAGGCCGCGTGGAACGGGGCAAACTGCATGTGGGCGACAATGTGGAACTGGTAGGTATTACCGACACGAAGAAATCAGTGGCGACCGGGATAGAAATGTTCCGCAAGCTCCTTGACGAAGCGCAGGCCGGGGACAACATCGGCGTGTTGCTGCGGGGCATAGAAAAGAACCAGATAGAACGGGGCCAGGTCATCTGTGCGCCGGGAACGATTAAACCGCATAAGAAGTTCAAGGGACAGGTGTACATCCTGACGAAAGAAGAAGGCGGCCGTCATACGCCGTTCTTCACGGGATACCGTCCGCAGTTTTACTTCCGCACGACCGATGTAACGGGCGTGGCGCACTTGCCGGCCGGCACGGAGATGGTTATGCCGGGCGACAATGTGATGATGGATATTGAGCTGATTATGCCGATAGCCATGGAAAAACAGTTGAGATTCGCCATCCGCGAAGGCGGTCACACCGTCGGCGCAGGCGTGGTTACTGAAATAGTCGAATAATAACGAAAAAGCGTTTACGCGCACACGGGTCCATTCGTTTAACAAAGACGGATGTCAATCCATCAGCCGCCGAACGCAGTTAGGTAAAGAGGAATATGGTTACTGAAAAAGTATTACCAGCTCAAAGACTCAGAATTAAACTGCGCGCGTACGATCACAAGATGCTTGACGATTCATTGGGCAAAATTGTGGAAACGGCACGCCGGACGGGTGCGCGGATAACGGGGCCGATTTTGCTGCCGACCGCATTCAAGAAATACACGGTTAACCGCTCAGTGCATGCTGACAAAAAATCCCGCGAACAGTTTGAAATGCGGATTCACAAACGGTTGATCGATATCCTTGAACCCTCACCGAAGACCGTGGAAGAATTGATGAAACTCGATCTTCCTGCCGGTGTTGACATTGAAATAAAGATGTAAGCGTGCCGGTTCGCTGGCGTAGCGCAAGGAAGCCGGACGAAACCGGTATATTAACCTTGGGGTGACTCGTTCACACCGGGGCAAGTGGGTAAATAAAATGGTGAAATCAATAGTAGGAACAAAAGTAGGAATGACGCAGATTTTTGACGCCAGCGGGAACATTATCCCGGTGACGATGATCTCTGCCGGTCCGTGCGTGGTTACCGCTATCCGTACCAAAGAAAAGAATGGGTATACGGCGATACAGCTCGGCTACGGCGCGATCAAAGATAAAGCGGTCAACAAACCGTCTGCGGGAAATTTCAAAAAGAATAATCTTGCTCCTAAAAAATTGCTGCAAGAATTTCGCGTGGCTGATATATCGTCCTATGCGCTTGGCCAGGAGATAAAGGCAGATGTATTCAAGCCGGGCGACTATGTCGACGCGACCGCAATTACTAAGGGAAAAGGTTTTGCCGGAACAGTCAAGCGCCACGGTTTCCGCGGCGGACCCAGCACGCATGGACAGTCAGACCGTCAGCGCGCGCCGGGTGGTATCGGTGCCCAGGGATTTCAGCGGGTGTTGCCGGGACTGCGCATGGCTGGACATATGGGCTCTGAATATGTTACAATACAACGCCTTGAGGTAGTCAGCGCGGATCCGGAGAAAAATATCATCCTTGTGCGTGGTTGCGTGCCGGGGGTGAATAGGTGTATCGTTGTCCTCAATAAAACAGTGAAAAAAGTAGTTGCGCCGTCCGCCGCCGCGGCAGGGAAAAAAGCAGACAAGAAAAAAGCTGCCCCGCCCGCTCGGGACAAGAAAAAATAATAAAGGTTGAATTATGGAAATGAAGATATACAGCATTGACGGAAAAGAAAAAGGCACTGCCGTTTTGCCGCCGGTATTTGAAACGAAGATCATCCCGGTACTTTTGCATGAAGTGGTTACGGGCCATCTTGCCAATCAGCGCGCGGGGACGCATTCGACGAAAACCCGTGGCGATGTTTCCGGCGGCGGCGCTAAACCGTACAAGCAAAAAGGAACCGGCGGCGCTCGTCGGGGAACCAATCGGTCTCCGTTGACGCGCGGCGGCGGCATTATATTTGGGCCGCATCCTCACGGTTATACCCAGAATATTTCACAGCAGAAGCGCGTTCAGTCCCTCTGCATGGCTTTGTCGGCAAAAGCTCAGGGCGGAAATGTTGTCCTGCTTGACGAACTCACCCTTGCCGCACCCAAAACAAAACACATCGCATCACTTATACAGTCGCTCAAGTTGAAAGGGTCATCGATTTTGCTTGTTGTCGATGTCCTGTCCGACACGCTCAAGCGGGCCAGCCGGAACTATCCGTTGTTGGCTATCGAAGAAGCGCGCAATCTCAACGCTTATCAGGTTATGTGGGCGAACAAACTGGTGTTGACAACCAAAGCGTTGGAACTCGTTTCGCATAAGGGACAATAATTATGGATATCCGTACCATTATTAAGAAGCCGTTAATTACCGAAAAAGCAACGTTGTTGCGGGAAAAAGAGAACAAGTATGTTTTCAAAGTTTCCCTCACGGCGACGAAACTGCAGGTCAAACAGGCAGTCGAAGAACTTTTTAAAGTAGTGGTTCTCGATGTGCATACATCGATAGTGCATGGGAAACTGCGGCGCATGGGTGCGCATGCCGGTTACCGTTCTGACTGGAAAAAAGCTATCGTCAAAGTTAAAAAAGGCCAAGAAATAAAAGTGATGGAGGAAGCGTAAAGCTTCGGGAACCGGCCCGCGTACCCCGGAACGTATGGCCCGCAATCTAAGGGGCCGCAAATTAGGATAGGAAAATATAATGCCCATAAAAACATTTAAACCGTATACACCCGTCAGACGCTTTATCACCGTTGAGGATTTTTCCGACATCACCAGCAACGAACCGGAGAAGTCATTGATTGCGCCCATCAAAAAAAAAGGCGGACGCAACAATACCGGCCAGATCATGGTGCGCCACAAAGGCGGCGGGCACAAACGCCATTACCGCATTATCGACTTCAAGCGGGACAAGCACAATGTGGTGGGAACGGTCGCAACCATTGAATACGATCCGAATCGTTCGTCCCGCATTGCTCTCATTGAATATGCAGATGGCGAAAAACGCTATATCATACAGCCGCTCGGTCTTAAAGTCGGCGATACCATCATGGCCGGCGCGGACGCAGAAATCAAGGCGGGCAATACGCTGCCGCTCATCAATCTTCCGGTCGGAACATTTATCCATAACATCGAAATGGTGCCGGGCAAAGGCGGACAACTGGTCCGCTCAGCCGGTAACGCCGCCCAGCTGTTGGCGAAAGAAGGCGAGTATGCGCATGTGCGTCTGCCTTCCGGCGAGATTCGCTTAATCGGTGTTAATTGTACCGCCACTATCGGACAAATCGGCAATATCGACCACGAAAATGTTACTCTCGGCTCAGCCGGCAGAAGCAGACATATGGGCATTCGGCCTACCGTTCGCGGTACGGCGATGAATGCGGTTGACCATCCGCACGGCGGCGGACGCGGTAAATCAAAAGGTAACAACCAGCCGCGCAGCCCGTGGAACCAGCCGTCAAAAGGATATAAAACGCGGTCGAAAAAAGTGTGGGACTGGATGATTGTCAAACGCCGCACTAAAGCAACCGATAATTCGTAGCACTAAAGAGGGATATTATGAGCAGGTCGTCAAAAAAAGGACCATTCGTAGACGCAAAATTGTTGAAAAAAGTTAACAAGATGGTGGAGTCCGGGGACAAGAAAGTTATCAAAACCTGGGCACGCGCATCTATCATCACCCCCGCGTTTGTGGGATTTACGATTGCCATTCATAACGGCAAAAAGTTCTTGCCGATTTTCATTTCCGAACAGATGGTCGGCCATAAGTTGGGCGAATTCTCCCCGACAAGATTCTTCAGAGGCCACGGCGCCGCACACAACAAAGAAGCGACTGATTTAACATAAACGATCCGGTTGTTGAGGGAAAAAGAGGATATAATGGAAGCAGCAGCGCATTCGAAATTTGTCCGGTTTGCACCGCGGAAAGTAAATCAGGTACTGAAACTTATCCGTGCAAAAACAGTCACGCAGGCGTTTGATGTATTGTCATTTACGCCCAAAACGACCGCAACGCTCATTATTAAGACGCTCAGAAGTGCGGTTGCCAACAGCGGTCACCTTAAGAACCTCAGCGCCGTGTGGGTTAAAGAATGCTGGGTCGGCCAGGGGCCGGCGCTCAAGCGTATGCGCCCGGGTCCGATGGGTCGGGGTATGCCGTATAAACGCAAAACCTGTCATCTGACGATTGTTGTTTCAGATCAGGGTGTGCCCGTCAATAAAAAACAAAAAAAAGTCGCCGCGATACATAAAACGCAAGGATAAGGTCAGGAAATCACTATGGGTCAAAAAATTCACCCCAAAAGCGTTCGTCTCGGTTATATTCAGGACTGGGATTCCAAATGGTTTAACCTTCGAGAAATGCCGGATTTTATTGAAGAGGATTACCGGATCCGCCAGTATATCAAGGGCAAGCTTGCCTTGGCGGCAGTAGCACGCGTTTGTATTGAACGGGCCGGGAAATATCTGCGGGTCAATGTTCATACGGCGCGGCCGGGTATCGTCATCGGCAAGGGCGGCGCGGGCATTGAAACCTTGCGTGCGGATATCGAAAAAATGACCACTCGTAAAACATTCGTCAATGTCATGGAAATTAAACGCCCCGAACTGGACGCTCAGTTGACGGCGGATGGCATTGCGATGCAGCTTGAAAAACAGGTTTCCTTCCGCCGGGCGATGAAGCGCACCATTGAAAAATCAATGGCTGCCGGCGCCTTGGGCATAAAAATTCAGGTCAGTGGACGGTTGGGCGGCGCGGAAATTGCGCGGCGTGAATGGCTCAAAGAAGGGCGCGTTCCCCTGCAGACTTTCCGTGCAGATATCCACTACGGATTTTCTGAGGCCTTTACCACCATGGGACTTATCGGCGTTAAAGTATGGATTTTCAAAAAAGAACTGCTGAAGAAGTCGGAAAAAGAACTCTTTGAAGAAGCAAAACTTGTCGATAAAGATAAAATCCAGGGGATGACAGCTAAGCAGGAACCGGTTATCAATCTGCAGTCATCGACCGCAGTCCCAGAGGGAAAGTAACATGTTAATGCCGAAACGGGTCAAATATAGGAAACAGCACCGCGGTCGCATGAAGGGCAGAGCAAAAGGGGGCACAACCCTGGCGTTCGGTCAGTACGGCCTGCAGGCGTTGGAACCGTCGTGGATAACCAACAATCAGATCGAGTCAGCCCGCGTGGCGCTGGCGCGATTTATCAAAAAGGGCGGCAAGGTTTGGGTGCGCATGTTCCCCGATAAGCCCGTTACCAAGAAGCCCGCGGAAACACGCATGGGTAAAGGTAAAGGCGATCCTCAATTCTGGGTGGCCGTGGTAAAGCCGGGACGCATCATGTTCGAGCTCGAAGGCCTTAATCCCGTCGAAGCAAAGAAAGCAATGACGCTGGCGGCCCACAAGATGCCGATTATGACGAAGTTTGTCATGCGTGAGGAAATATAATGAAAGCAAAAGTTTGGCAGGAAACGAAAAGCCTTACACAAATAGAATTGGAAACAAAATTGCGGGAACTTGAAGAACAGCAGTTCCGCATGAAGTTTCGCCATTCGTCGGCTCCGCTGAAAAATGGGATTCTTATACGGGACACGCGGCGCATGATTGCCCGCGTCAAGACGCTGTTGCAACAGAAGAGGACAAGCGAGGTAAGCCGATAATGGAAAGAGCACAACGAAAATTTCGCGCTGGTACCGTCGTAGCAGATAAAGTCGCCAAAACGCGCATCGTCACGGTTGATCGTACGTACCGCGACTCGGTGTATTCAAAAGTTTTGCGTGATAAAACAAAGTTTTATGTGCACGACGAAAAAAACGAATCAAAAATGGGCGATCAGGTCCGTATCATGGAAACCCGTCCCCTTTCAAAAATGAAGCGGTGGACGCTGGTCGAAGTTATTAAGAAAGCGCAGGCCTAGAGGAAGCTATGATTCAAGAACGCTCGATACTGACGGTAGCAGATAATTCAGGTGCCCGGAAGATCCGTTGTTTTCGTGTTCTCAAGGGCATGAAGCGCCGGTATGCAAGCCTCGGCGACACCATTGTCGCATCAGTTCAAGATGCGATTCCCAACGGTGCGATAAAAAAAGGCGAAGTGGTCAAAGCAGTAATCGTGCGGACCGTCAAAGAAGTGCGGCGGCCCGACGGAACATACATTAAGTTTGACGATAATGCCGCCGTGATTATCGGCGATGAAGGCGAGCCCAAGGGAACCCGCATATTCGGGCCCGTCGCCCGCGAACTGCGCGATAAGAACTATCTTAAAATAATTTCACTTGCCCCTGAAGTAGTGTAATTAAAAGGAAAAGAACAATGCTGACCATAAAGAAAAAAGACAAAGTGATTGTGCTGGCAGGAAAAGACAAAGGCAAGCAGGGCGAAGTGCTCAAAGTGTATCCCGACAAGAACCGCGTGGTGGTGACAAAGATTAATTTTGTCAAACGCCATACGCGTTCGACGCAGACCGAGCCGGGCGGCATCCGCGAGAAGGAAGCGCCGGTTTCGATAGCCAAAGTCATGCTGGTGTGTCCGAAATGCAGCCAGCCGGGACGGCCGAAATTTGATGTGTTGTCTGACGGAAAAAAAATCAGAGTTTGTCGTCGTTGCGGCGAGATGATTGCCTAACCCCTGAATTTAAAGAGGAACTAATCCCATGGCCCCGAGATCTAAAGAACAGTATATAAAGGAAGTTGTGCCGGCTCTGATGGAAAAATTCAGTTACAAGAATGTTCATCAGGTTCCTCATATTGAGAAGATTGTCGTCAATATCGGGTTGAGCGAAGCAAAAGAGAATGTAAAGGTTGTTGATACCGCGACCGCCGAGATTGCCGCTATTTGCGGACAGAAACCGAAAGTATGCCGCGCGAAAAAATCTATTTCGAACTTTAAGCTCCGCGAAGGAATGCCGATCGGGCTCAAAGTGACTCTGCGCGGCAACCGGATGTTTGAATTCTTTGATCGCCTCATCAATGTGGCGATTCCCCGTATCCGCGATTTTCACGGTGTTGAGCCCATGTCCTTTGACGGTCAGGGTAATTATAATTTAGGACTTAATGAACAATATATATTCCCGGAAGTCGATGTCGAGAAATCGGATAAGACACGCGGGATGAACATTACCGTCGTCACGAGCGCGGTCAATGACACTGAAGCACGGGAATTGTTGACCCTTATGGGCGTTCCCTTTAAAAAACGATAAAAATCGGTTATTGGTTTCGGGCGATTGGCCCGATTACATGAAAGAAGGTCTTTAGTATGTCAACGTTAGCAGCAATGGCAAAAATGCGCAAACCGCAAAAGTATGCGACGCGCTACCGCAACCGGTGCCGGTTGTGCGGCAGACCCCGGGCATATTACCGGGACTTCGGCATCTGCCGTATCTGTTTCCGCAAACTTGCGCATGACGGACTGATTCCGGGCGTTACAAAATCAAGCTGGTGATATAGATTTCGTTTCGTTGGGACGCCGTAAGATGTACACAGCAGATTGAAGAGCGAGTAAGTAAGCGCGATACGCTTAAACTGCCCGCAGAGAAATAAGGGGATAGTCCAATGATGACCGATCCGATAGCAGACATGTTTACCCGCATTCGCAACGCGAATGCAAAATTGCTGGAGAAAGTAGATATACCGTCGTCGAAAATGAAAATTGAACTGGCGAAGGTTCTCAAAGACGAAGGATATATCACCAATTATAAAAGCATTGAAGACCACAAGCAGGGCATACTGCGTGTCTATTTGAAATACACACCGACCGGTGAAAAAGTGTTGCAAGGGCTGCGCCGTGTTTCAAAGCCCGGCCTGCGCACCTATAGCACCTACCGGCTTTTGCCAAAAGTTCAGGGTGGCATGGGTGTCGTTATTCTCTCAACACCCCGGGGATTGATGACAGACAAGACCGCGAGAAAAGAAAAAGTTGGCGGCGAGATTATCGGGCACGCCTGGTAACTGCCGGATAAAAGCACTATCAACTAAACCGTATAAACAAGGATAATAAAATGAGTCGCCTCGGAAGCAAACCGCTGCAAATACCGGAAAAAGTAAAAGTAGAGTTTAACAATTCAGTCCTGAATGTTCATGGCCCGCTCGGCGTCATTAAGCAGCCGATTGACAGCCGTATGACGGTCAAGGTCGCCAAGGATACTGTTATCGTTGAAGCGCTCGGCGCAACGCGCGAGCACAATATGCTTCACGGACTTATCCGCGGTCTTATAAAAAATGCATTTGAAGGCGTTTCAACCGGCTTTAAAAAGAACCTCGAGATTCAGGGGCTTGGGTTTAAAGCCGCGATAGAAGGCAATAAAATCGTTATGTCGCTCGGGTATTCTCATCCGGTGGTCTTTATCGTTCCCGAAGGCATTAAAGTGGTTATCGAGAAATTGACGCTCTTGACCGTGTCCGGCGTCGACAAGGGGCTCGTCGGTGAAGTTGCCGCGCGCATCCGGGCTCAGAAAAAACCAGAACCTTATAAAGGTACCGGTATTCGGTATGCCGGCGAACATATAATTCGTAAAGTTGGTAAGGCGGCTGCGGGTTCTGCCGGCGGCGGGAAAAAATAAGCACTATAAAAAGTGAGGATGTGGCATGAGATCAAATAAAGAAAAATTTCTCTTTCGCAAAAAGAGAGTCAGAAGCAAAGTAGTCGGGACCGCAGCACGGCCCCGTTTGAGCATTCATCGCGGACACAAGCACATGTATGCTCAGTTGATAGATGACGGCAAGGGAACAACGCTGGTTGCGGTGTCGACCCTGTCGCCGGAAGTTAAAGGAACATTGAAAGTTATGGACACTGTGCCGGCAGCGAAAGCGGTGGGCAAAGCGATTGCTGTTCAGGCGTTGTCAAAAGGTATCAAAATGGTCGTTTTTGACCGTGGCGGATATATGTATACGGGACGGATAAAGGCATTTGCTGATGCCGCGCGCGAGGGTGGGCTGGATTTTTAAGCAGTAATTCCTTGGAGGTATGTCTTGGCTGAAGAAACGAGAGCACGATCAGAATCACAGAATAAAGAAATCGTTGTCGCCGTTAACCGGGTCGCCAAAGTCGTTAAGGGTGGCAAACGGTTTTCCTTTAATGCGCTGGTAGTTGTTGGCGACGGTGCGGGTCATGTTGGTTGCGGGCTGGGCAAGGCAAATGAGGTTCAGTCAGCGATTCAAAAAGGCAGCGCCAAAGCAGCGAAAAGCATGGTGTTTGTTCCGCTGGTTGGCACCACTATCCCCCACGAAATAATCGGGGTATCCGGTGCGGGCCGCGTATTGCTTAAACCGGCGGTGCCGGGAACGGGCGTTATTGCCGGCAATACCGTGCGTGCAGTTTTGGAAGCGGCAGGCATCAAAGATATTTTGACCAAGTCACTGCGTTCGTCAAATCCCTTCAATGTGGTGTATGCCACGCTGGACGCATTGACCACGCTGCGCACCAAAGAAATGGTTGCAAAAGTCAGGAATAAAGAGGTTACGGAATTATGATCGGCTTACATAATCTTAAACCGGCGCCCGGTTCGCGCCATCGTAAAAAAATAGTTGGTCGGGGTGAAGGTTCAGGCCACGGCGGTTCGGCTACGCGGGGCATGAAAGGTCAGAAATCCCGTTCCGGCGACGGAAAAATGGTGGGATTTGAAGGCGGCCAGATGCCGCTGCTTCGTCGTATCCCGAAACGGGGATTTACGAATAAATTCCGCCATGCCTACGAAATCGTCAATGTAAAAACCTTGGAACTGTTGTTTGATGCAGGCCAGGAAGTTACCCCGGAATTGCTCAAAGAAAAAGGGGTTAATGTTGATGTCGCCCGTACAAAAATATTGGGTGAAGGCGAAATAAAAAAAGCATTGACCGTCAAGGCGCATTCGTTTTCCGCTGTTGCAAAAGACAAAATAGTTGCTGCCGGCGGCAAAATAGAAATATTGAAGTAGATACCCTTTATGCTCAAAACCTTTGGCGACATATTTAAGATTCCGGAACTCAAGCGCCGTGTTTTGTTTTCACTGGCGATTATTGCGGTGTACCGCATGGGTGCCGCGATTCCGATTCCCGGCGTCAACGCGATGGCGCTTAAATCGCTCTTTGACATGCACGCCAACTCGCTGTTGGGATTTCTGGATATGTTTTCCGGCGGCGCGCTCAACCGTCTTTCGATCTTTTCGATGGGGATCATGCCGTACATTAACGCTTCCATTATCATGAGCTTGATGCAGGGCGCGCATATCCTTCCGTATCTTGATCGTCTGGCAAAAGAGGGTGAGCTTGGCCGTAAGAAACTTAATCAGATTACCCGATACGGTACCCTTATATTGGGCGCCATTCAGTCGTTTGGATTGACCATGGCGATTACCAAAATGCCGACGCCTTCTGGCGTACCAATAGTTGATAATCCGACAACGGGCTGGATATTGCTGACGCTTATTACGCTGGTGACGGGCACCGTGCTCATCATGTGGATGGGCGAACAGATCACTGAACGGGGTATTGGCAACGGGATTTCCCTGATTATTTTTGCCGGTATCGTTGATCGGCTTCCCACTGCCGTCAAAGACATAATCCGTCTCTTGCGCATGGAAGAAATTTCGCTTATAACCGTGTTGTTGATTTTAGCGATGGTTATTACGGTACTTCTGCTGGTTGTCTGGGTCTCGACCGCCCAGCGAAAGATTCCTGTTCAGTACGCCAAACGGATGGTTGGGCGAAAAATGTATGGCGGTTCAAGCACCTTTTTACCGCTCAAAGTTGACCAATCCGGCGTCATCGCTGTTATATTTGCCGTATCAATTTTATCAGCGCCCCTTACGGTGGCGCAGTTTTTTCCCCAGTCGGCTTGGTCAAAAACGATTAATACCTGGTTTAATCATGGCTCAGGTCTTTATAATGTTGTCTATGCATTTCTGGTTATTTTCTTTTGCTATTTTTATAATTCCGTTGCTTTTAATCCGAAGGAACTTGCCGAGAATATGAAGAAGTCTGGTGGATTTATTCCGGGTATTCGTCCGGGTGAACATACTGCCCAGTACATCACGCATATTTTGGAACGGATAACGTTAGGCGGCGCATTGTTCGTCGCGGCAATCGCGGTCCTGCCGGATTATTTGCGAAGCATGCTCAACGCACCCTTTTTCTTCGGCGGAACATCATTACTGATTGTAGTCGGCGTCGCGCTTGATACGGTTGGCCAAATTCAGTCCCACTTGATCATGCGCCACTACGACGGTTTCATAAAAGACGGCCGCATCAAAGGCCGTTGGTTTAATATAAAATAATAGGAAATATATGAATTTGATTTTAATCGGACCGCCGGGCGCAGGCAAAGGAACGCAGGCGAAAAATATCGTTGAGAAGTATGGGATTGCTCATATTTCCACCGGTGATATGTTTCGCGAAACGGCGGCCAGCGGTTCCGAAGTCGGAAAAAAACTTCAGAGTTTTATGTCTGCGGGAAAACTGGTCCCGGATGATGTGGTCATTGAGGTTGTTAAGAACCGCCTGGCAAAAGCAGACTGTGTAAAAGGATTTTTGCTCGATGGGTTTCCCCGGACAGACCCTCAGGCGCAGGCGCTTGACCTGATGCTGGCTGCCGGAAAACAAAAAATTGATGCCGTTCTTTGTCTTAAAATTGACGACAGTGAAATTGTCAGGCGGTTATCGAGCCGCCGGGTGTGCCCGTCTTGCGGCGGCAGTTTCAATCTGGTCTCTCAGCCGCCGAAGGTTGACGGGATATGCGATTTCTGCGCGGCAAAAATAGTTCAGCGGGCTGATGACAACGAGCAGACGATTCGTCAGCGGTTGCAGGTATATCATCAGCAAACCAGCCCGCTCATAGCGTATTATACGAAACGCGGCATACTCAATTCAGTTGACGGGTCCCGGGCAGTTAACGAGGTTTTTAAAGATCTCTGTGCATTCATTCCAACCGCCGGTCATTGAATTAAAGACAAAACTTGAAATTGATATTATGCGCGAAGCAGGACGCGCAGTTGCGCGTATCCTGCAGATATTGTTTACAAAGCTCGAGCCGGGCGTAACAACCGGGGAGCTTGACAAAATAGCGTTGCAAGAGATTCGTTCTTTGGGCATGAAACCGGCGTTTTTGGGGTATCGCGGATATCCGGCGACAGCGTGTATATCGATCAACGAAGAGTTGGTCCACGGTATTCCGCGTAACGATCGTAGGATTTGCGCGGGGGACATTGTAACCGTCGATATGGGTGTTATCCATAACGGGTATTACGGTGACGCCGCAGCGACATTCCCAGTGGGCGTCGTTTCAGCTGAGGCGCGGGAACTTCTTCAGGTGACTAAAGATTCGCTCGATAGTGCCATTGCCTGCGTGAAACCCGGCAATCGTTTGGGAGATGTTTCCCGGGCGATTCAGGACTGCGCAGAACAAAAAGGGTATGCTGTTGTCCGTGATTATGTCGGCCACGGCATCGGGCGCAAACTCCACGAAGAGCCGCCGGTACCGAACTTCGGGAAACCGCATACTGGGCCGCGTCTGGTCCCCGGCATGGTTCTGGCAATTGAGCCCATGGTCAATTGTGGCGGCTATCAGGTAAAAACACTTGCTGATGAGTGGACGGTTGTGACGGTAGACGGGCGATTGTGCGCCCATTTCGAACACATGGTCGCGGTAACCGATGAAGGGTGTGAAGTTCTCACGGTGTTATAATCTATGAATAAAGAAGAAAAACTTTTAGTTGACGGAAAAATATTGGAATCTTTGCCCAACGCGATGTTCCGGGTTGAGATTGACGGTGGGCACAAGGTTTTGGCGCATATATGTGGGAAAATGCGTATGCATTATATTAAGATTTTGCCGGGTGATAAGGTGAAAGTGGAATTATCTCCCTACGACCTGACCCGTGGCAGAATCACCTACAGAGAAAAATAATATTTTTTCTGCAATGTCTGTGTTAAGCACGATGTTGTATCCGACCCCTCCCGCGGTCATTCCCGAGGGTGTAATCGGGAATACGGTTTTGGAATCTTATTAGTTAACACCATATCCCCGATAGAGTCATTCGGGGATGACAAGCAGGAAAATAGCGCATTGGGAAATGACAATCGTGAGTGCTCGGCGAAGCAGCTTAAGAAAAGAGGCAAACAATGAAGGTTCGGGCGTCCGTTAAGCCGATATGCCAGAAATGTAAAATAGTAAAGAGAAAAGGCGTTACGCGGGTAACCTGTTCAGACCCGCGCCACAAGCAGCGTCAGGGATAAACACTAAAAAGATCGCGAAGACACGGAGGTTTAAAGTATGGCTCGTGTAGCTGGCATTGAATTACCGAAAGCAAAACGGCTGGACATAGCGTTGCGTTATATTTACGGCATCGGACCCGCGACTGCGGCCCGTATCGTTGATGAAGCTGCCATTGATCCGGCAAAGCGCGTAAAAGATCTGTCGGAAGAAGATGTTAACAAGCTCAACACTATCATTACAAAAAACCTTAAAGTTGAGGGTGATTTGCGGCGCGAAGTTCAGGCGCATATCCGCCGGTTGGTGGATATCGGTTGTTACCGCGGCTATCGTCATCGCCGGAACTTGCCGGTGCGCGGACAAAGAACCAAGACGAATGCCCGGACACGCCGCGGCAGACGCAAAACCGTCGGTGCCGGCAAAGGTGCCGCCAAAGCGGCTGCAGCGAAACCTGCAAAATAATTGAATTGATTCGCCACAATCTCCCACAGTGAAAGGGAGAAGTTTTCGGTTGGTACGCACTCAGTTGCGAGGAATTGTCATATTAAAGGAGCAGATGCATGGCTGATGTAAAAAAGGCAGGCAGTCCAACAAGCAAGAAAAGAGTCCGCTTTGTCGGTGGGATAGCGAAAGCGTATGTACAGTCGTCGTTTAACAATACGATCATTTCTATTACTGACGAGAAAGGCAATACCGTGTGCTGGGCCTCCGCAGGCGGCAGCGGGTTCAAGGGAACCAAAAAAGGAACCCCTTTTGCCGCACAGATGACGGCGGGCAATGTAGCCAAAAAAGCCGTTGACGCCGGCGTCAAGCAGGTAGTTGTTTTGGTCAATGGTCCCGGACCGGGCCGTGAAACGGCTATCCGCGGTCTTCAAAGCGCCGGGCTTGTCATTACCTCGATTCGCGATATTACGCCGGTGCCGCATGACGGCTGCCGTCCCCCTAAAGCACGCAGGGTTTAAAAGGAGCACACATATATGTCACGCTATTTAGGATCTGTTTGTAAACATTGTCGTCGTGAAAAAGAAAAATTATTTTTAAAAGGCGAGCGCTGCGGAACTAAGTGTACGCTTGATTCAAAGCGCGGTAAGAATATACCGGGCCAGCATGGCGCACAGCGCGGCCGTATGGGCCGGGCTAAAGTTTCCGATTACGCGCGTCATCTGCGTGAAAAACAGAAAGCACGCCGGATCTATGGATTGACGGAAGAGCAGTTCAGCAACTATTTCAAACGGGCTGACCGGATGAAAGGGTTGACCGGAGAAAATTTACTGCGTCTGCTTGAAATGCGCTTGGACAATGTAGTGCATCGCTTAGGCGTTGCGTCTTCCCGCAAACAAGCACGTCAAATCGTCGGCCATGGCAACATATTGGTCAACGGAAAACGCGTTAACCTGCCGGGATATCCCCTTAAGCAGGGCGATGTCGTGGCGTTAAAAGAAAAAATGAAAGAAAACGTGATCATCAAACGGACTCTTGAACGGGCAAACCGTTTCCCGTCATGGTTGTCGTTTGACAAAGTGGCGGCATCCGGGACAGTGGTTGCCACGCCGTCGGTGAGTGAGTTCTCTCATCCGATAGACAGCCAGTTGATCGTTGAATTGTATTCAAAATAAGAATTTTAAAAAGCGAGGGTGTAGATAATGAAAACTCCAGATTTAGAAAAACTACGGACATTGACGCTGGAAGAACGCACGGCAACGGCTCAGTACGGCAGATTTGTCGCAGAGCCGTTTGAACGCGGCTACGGGCATACCATCGGCAATGCATTGCGGAGAATATTGTTGTCGAGCCTCGAAGGTTCCGCCATTGGCGCCGTTAGGGTCAAAGGCGCACTGCATGAATTTGCCGTTATCAAAGGGGTCAAAGAAGATGTGGCGAACATCATTCTGAACCTCAAAAAGATCCGCTTGAAAATGTTTACCGCGGGTCCGGAAACTATCTACCTGAAAGTTAAACGCCAGGGAGAAGTGACCGCCAAGAATATCGAGCCGAATTCAAATATTGAGATACTTAATCCTGAGCAGATCATTGCCACGCTGGACCATGGCGCGGATCTGGAAATTGAAATGGAAGTAACCCGCGGCAAGGGGTATGTGCTGGCTGAAGAAGGCAAAGCGGGCAAACATGCGGCGAACACCATTGTGCTCGATGCACTTTTTTCACCGGTCACAAAAGTTAATTACGAAGTGGAAAACACCCGTGTCGAACAAATCACCAACTACGACTCACTGATCGTTGAAATATGGACCGACGGATCGGTTTCACCGGCGGATGCGCTGATGTACTCGGCGAAAATTCTGCGCAACACGTTGACAATTTTTACCGGCCCCGAGGCAGAACCTGCCACTTCATCGACGGTCGCCGTAGGTGAATCCAAACATCACGAACTGCTCGATCAGCCGTTAAGCATATTGGACTTGTCGGTGCGCTCGATGAATTGTTTGCTGGCGGCAGGACTTGAAACCGTCAATGATTTAGTAACAAAAAACGAAGAAGAAATTATTACCTATAAAAACTGCGGCAAACGCTCTGTCACTGAAATAGTAGAAAAACTGACGGCGATGGGTTTGTCTCTGGGTATGACTGAAGGAGCAGGCAATGATTAAAAATCTTAACGGATCAAAACTGGGTCGTACCAGCGCGCACAAGCGGGCGTTGTTGCGGAATCTCGCGACATCGTTGTTCCTGCATGAAAAAATACAAACCACACAGGCGAAAGCAAAAGAGCTGGTTCGCTATGCCGAAAAATTGATTACCAAAGCCCGTCCGGCGGATCTCAATGCCCGTCGCGCCATCAAGGGCGAGATACAGGACGAGATTGTCTATAAAAAAATGTTCGATGTTCTGGTACCGCGCTATCAGACGAGGACCGGCGGCTATACGCAGATTTATAAAACGGGAACCCGTGTCGGCGACCGCGCTGAAATGGCGTTGGTAAAGCTCGTTAGTTAGTACCGATAACTTCTCTCTGCGCACCTCTTTTCACTGCAGAGGGGAATAAAAAAAATGTTCAATTATTTTTTCAGTTTATTTTCCAATGATATGGGCATCGACCTGGGAACAGCGTCGGTGCTTGTGTATGTTAAAGGGCAAGGCATTGTCTTGCGCGAGCCGTCCGTGGTTGCCATAGAGCGGGACACAAAACGTGTTCTTGCCATTGGGATGGAAGCCAAACGCATGCTGGGCAAAACGCCCGCCAATATCATAGCCGTTCGTCCGTTGCGTAACGGCGTTATCGCTGATTTTGAAGTGACCGAGCGGATGATCCGCTACTTTATAAAAAAAGTTCATAACCGGCGGAGCTTGGTGCATCCCCGGGTGGTGATCGGCGTCCCTTCCGGTATTACTGAAGTTGAGCGGCGCGCGGTGCGCGAATCGGCGGAACAGGCCGGTGCCCGCGAAGTACATCTTATTGAAGAACCTATGGCTGCCGCAATCGGAGCTAATATCCCGATACAGGAGCCGGAAGGTAATATGATCGTTGATATCGGCGGAGGAACTACCGAAGTTGCCGTCATTTCTTTGGGCGGCATGGTAGTGTCAAAATCCGTCGACATTGCCGGCGATGAAATGGACGAAGCAATTGTCCAATATTTCCGCCGGAAATATAATTTGATGATCGGCGAGAACACGGCCGAAGTGGTGAAGATTAAAATCGGATCCGTGTTTCCGCTGGCTGAAGAAACCAGCCTTGAAGTAAAGGGCCGCGATCAAGTGACCGGCCTGCCAAAAACTGTCAGTATCACCTCCGAAGAAGTGCGTTCGGCGTTGTCTGAACCCATCAAGTCAATCATCGAAGTCATTAAGGGGACGCTGGAAGAAACACCAGCGGAACTTTCGGCCGACCTTGTCGACCGTGGCATCGTTTTGGCTGGCGGCGGTTCGCTCCTGCGGGGATTCCCCGAGCTTCTTTCTCAGGAAACCGAACTGCCGGTAAATCTTGCGGAGGATCCGCTGACCTGCGTTGTGCGGGGAACGGGAAAGTTTTTGGAAGAGCTGGATAATCTTCGTATCTCAAAAAAGAGAAAACTGATTTAACACACCGGTTTTCCGCGCATTCCGGGTACAATCCCCGGGGAGATTTATGAACGAAGAATTTTCATCCCGCCGCACGAATTTGCTTTTTGTCGTTCTGACCGTCATCAATCTGTTTCTGCTGACCACCCATCTTAATGTCTACATCCGTTTCGCCAAAAACATCCTGTTCTATCTGCTAAACCCCACGACCGCTGTTGCCGGACAAGCGCTGGAATCAACGCGCAACATATCTCAAACCCTGCACGAGGTCCTCCGCGTTCATCAGGACAATCTTTCGCTCGTCAAAGATCTCCAGCGCTATGTCTATCTTGACCATGATTATCAGCGCATGAAAGATGAAAATGCGCGGTTGCATCAGCTGGTTAATTTCCCGCCGACAAAAATGGGCAACTATGTTCCCGCGCGAATTGTCAGCCGCGAACCGGCAAGCTGGTTTCAGTGGGTGGTTATCAGCAAGGGCTCTGAAGACGGGATAACTATCGACGCCCCCGTGCTGGTATGGGCCGGAAGTCGTCCGGCAGTTCTGGGTAGAGCGGTGGAGATTTTCGCGCATTCGGCGAAGGTGGTGTTGATTACCAACACGCTGTGCGCCTTGCCGGTACAGATAAAAGGGATAGGTGAAGACGGTTTGCTGGAAGGTCAGAACAACGCTGAGCTGCGGGTGAATTATCTCAGGGCAGGAGGCAAAATCGCCATCGGCGATGAAGTGGTTACCAGCCCCCTGAGCGCCGTGTTCCCGGAAGGCATTACCGTTGGATATGTCCGGGATATTACTTTTTCCGAGAACGACACGCTGCGAATTGCCGCCGTGCGGCCGCTGGTTAATTTCAATCGTCTGAGGGAAGTGATGGTATTGACATCCCGTACCGGTGACAGGCATGAATAGTATCATCAACGGATTACTGTTTTTTTTCGTTATTATCATCCAGTTTAGCTGGACGAAATATTTCGCCCTCTACGGGCTGGCGCCGAATATTCCGCTGATTGCGTTGATATACATCAGCCTCAGACAGGGGGCACTCAGCGGACAGTTGCTCGGATTTGCCTGGGGTATTACGTGGGATGTGTTGTCGGGCGATTTGTTCGGGAGCCACGCATTGTTATTTACGGGCATCGGTTTTCTCATTGGCAAACTAAGCCACAAAATGGATGAATCGAAAGTAATCACGCAGATGGTTCTTACGGGCATTGCTTCCGTGGTGTTTTCCGCCGGGATGTGGTGCCTGTATCTGGTGTTTAGTCCCACGGAATACGTGCTGTCGTGGAATTATATTGTATGGATGCAGCCGCTATTGAACATGATGGTCGCACCCTTTTTCTTTGCCGCGGCGTCACTCGTGATTCCCGAACAGCGGGCATAACATAATGGTTTGGCAACAGGAAAACCGGCTTAATTACGAAGATTTTCTCCAGCGCCACCAGCTGATGACCTTGCTGTTTGCGGCGCTGTTTCTTGTCTTGTCGTTGCGGCTTTTCCACTTACAGGTTATTCGCGGGAATTATTATCGCAATCAATCCGAGCAGCAACGCACGCATATTGTCGTTGAGCGGGCCGCGCGCGGGTTGATATATGATTGCCGCGGCGATATGATGGTCAGGAATAAAACGGGGTATGTCGCGCTTTTTTATCCCTTCGCGCAGGGAGCAGCTTCTTCAAAAGCGATTGTTGAAAAACTGCACGCTATTCTCAAACGCGATCTTGGTCCGGCGATTATCCGGGGATGGCGCAGTGGCCAGGCCGTCCGTCTTGCCAATGACTTGACCCGCGACGAGATGTTCCGCCTGCAGGAACAGCGGTTGGTGCTTCCGGGGATATCGGTAGTCAACGAATCCCGGCGTGATTATAAACTGCCTGAGGCAAACGCGCATCTGGTCGGTTACTTAAACGAAGTGACTACCGATGATTTGGAAGATTTGGAAGATGAGGGATATAAATCTGGGGACTGGATCGGCCGTAACGGCCTTGAAAAACAATATGATGCGGTGCTACGGGGACAGGATGGCGGCTGGCAGATCGAAGTAGACGCGCTTGGCCACCAGACGCGGATGGTCAAGCGCCTTGTCCCATTGATGGGCAGTAATGTGCACACCACGATCGACCTGCGGTTGCAGCAGGTCGCATACGAGGAGCTTCTGAAGTCGCCTACCGGTCGTGGCGCGGTGGTTGCGCTTGATCCCCGTACCGGCGCGGTGCGCGCGCTGGTGTCCACCCCGGGGTTTGATCCCAACCGCTCGTTTACGCATGAGTTTTCGCAGTATTTAAAGGGCAAAGATCTCCCCTTGTTCAACCGGGCGACCCAGGGGCTCTACGCGCCGGGATCGACCTTTAAAATTATTACCTTTTCCGCTGCCGTCAATGAAGATAAGATTAATCTTGCGGAAACTTTTGATTGTACCGGCAAGTTCGTTCTGGGAAACAAAACCTTTGCCTGCTGGTTGAAAACCGGACACGGTCCCATAACGCTTATTCCGGCGTTGATTAATTCCTGCAATGTTTATTTTTATCAGTTGGGTCTGCGCCTGGGCGTGGGGATGCTGGGAAAATATGCACGAATGTACCATCTGGGTGAAAAAACGGGGATCGATCTTCCGTCAGAAAAAAGAGGGCTGGTCCCCGATATCGAGTGGAAACGCAAAAAGATGCGCGAAGGGTGGCAGCAGGGCGATACCGCCAACATGGCGATCGGGCAGGGCTATTTATGGGTGACGCCGCTGCAGATGGCGCTGACTATTTCAGCAGTAGCCAATGGCGGAACATTTTATAAACCGTATATTGTTTCCTCCGTCTCGGCGGAACAGGGGGAAACGATTTCCACGACGGAATCAACCGCTATCGGTTCCATAGAGCTTTCAGAAAAAACATGGCGTCTTCTGCGGGGTGCGCTTGAAGGTGTCGTCAAGATCGGGACCGGCCGCGGGTGCGCTATTGCGAACTTTCCGGTTGCGGGAAAGACCGGCACGGCGCAGAACCCGCACGGCAACGACCATGCCTGGTTTGTCTGTTACGGCCCGGTAGCTGATCCGGCCCTTGCTATAGCCGTTATCGTGGAAAACGGTGGTCACGGCGGCACTGCCGCGGTGCCGATCGCGCGGCGGATGTTTGAAACATACTATGAAGGAACGCTCAGCACGGCAACCGTTGCCGGCGTTTCCCGGACGCAATCATGATACAGGATCACGAAGAAAAAACGCTGCTACAAAAGTTCGCCGACCATATTGACTGGGTTATGATTTTGGCCCTTTTTTATTTGATTGGTACGGGGCTCATCACCATCTTTTCGGCAACCCTGCATTCGGGGCATCCGGAAAAATTTATGGTCACACAGACGGCGGCTATAGCCATCGGCGTTGCCGGCATGATTTTTCTGACGGGATTTAATTATCAGTATTTCAGGCAGATGCTGCCGTATATTTATATTATTTCGCTGGTGGTGATGGTGACGGTGCTGGTAGGCGGGTCCACGGTTCGCGGGACGAAGGGATGGTTCCATCTCGGCTATTTTTCTTTTCAGCCGGTGGAGGTCGTCAAACTGCTCTATATTCTGGTCATCGCCGGATTTCTTGACAGCCGGTGGCGCGACACAAAGAAGTTTTCCGTCTTTGCCGCGGGCCTTGCGCTCCTGGGCGGGCATGTTCTTTTAATTTTGATGCAGCCTGATTTTGGCTCGACGCTGTCCTATTTTCCGGTAACGCTGGTACTGATGTTTGTCGCAGGGGTAGAGCCGCTGTATATAGGCGGGGCTATTATTATGGGTGGAATCGCGGTCGGAATACCGTTGCTGACAACATTCTTTCGCCTTCAGCCCGACCTGCTGATCCTCCATCCCCGACTGCAGTACCTTGTCTCGGCGGTTGGTAATCTCAAGCATGCCTCAATTATCTTGGGGAGCATCACGGCGTTTTTGTTTACCGCGTGCTGGTTTCTGCGGCAGTTGAAGATTAATGTTTCGTGGTTGTTGCCCCTGCTGCTGACGGGCATAATCGTTGCCGGCAGTTATTCATCGCTTGTTGTCGAACATTCTCTAAAAGAATACCAGCGCAAACGGTTGATTGTTTTTTTAAATCCTGAAATAGACGCGCTGGGTTCGGGCTACAATATCATCCAGTCGAAGATCGCCATCGGTTCAGGAAAAATATTTGGCAAGGGGCTTTTTTCCGGCACCCAGTCGCAGTTGGGGTTTCTCCCGGAACAGCATACGGATTTCATCTTTGCGGTGCATGGCGAGGAGGGTGGGTATCTGTGGGCCCAGATGACGATTATCTTTTATTTCTTATTAGTGTGGCGGGCGATGCTGATAGCGCGGGAATCCCGCGATCGGTATGGTTCGCTTGTGGCAACCGGACTGGCAACCATGTTTGCGTTTTATGCAGTAATTAATATTGGGATGGTTATGGGGCTGATGCCTGCCACGGGGCTTCCGTTGCCGTTTCTCTCCTACGGAGGGAGTTCGATGGTGGGATCCCTCTGGGGAATAGGGTTGCTGTTATCTATTCACATTAGGCGTTTTACACATTAGTTTAATCTGTCATCCCCGAGGGTGCCATCGGGGATATGGTGTTGTAGTTTAATCTTTTAACAGAAAAGTCGCGGGGGTTCCACCCCCTGCACCCCCACTAACTTTTCTTTGCTCACCCGAAAGAAAAGTTGCAAAAGAAAATGCACCACTCCCCTCCGGGGACTCCATGTAGCTACATAGTGGAAGTCGCAGGTGGGCATTCGCTCAGGATTTTCCGGGCATGCGGAACTCGCCCCTCAAGGAGGGGCTCAGGCAGTCCTCGGCGACACCCCCGGGAAATCCCTCGACTCATTGACGCCCAATGGGGAATTGGGAGTTGGCTTGACTACTTAAGGGGAATAACGGAGGCAGGAGCTTAGATATGAATCACCGTTTATATACTGATAAAGAATACAAACAATGGCTTGCCGATATAAAAGCAAAAGTGCGGCAAACGCAGATAAAAGCATCTGTCAAGGTAAACACGGAGCTTCTCAGCTTTTATTGGGGGCTCGGATCTGATATCGTTGCAAAGCAATCTCACGGCGTGTGGGGTGATAAGCTCATCGATCAATTGAGTAAAGATTTGATATCGGAATTTCCCGATGTGAAAGGCTTCTCCCGTAGCAACTTGATGTATGTAAAAAAATGGTATCTCTTTTATAATCGGTCCACTGCAATTGTCCAACAACCTGTTGGACAATTAAAGAAGCCCAGCGCTTTGGATCAAAATATGCAACGGACTATTGTTCAAATTACCCAAATACCTTGGGGACATAATATCGCTATAATCTCAAAATGTAAAAATATTGACCAAGCGCTATATTATGTTCAAAACACTATTACTCATAATTGGAGTCGCAGTGTTTTAGTTCATCAAATGGATCGGGGACTGGATAAACGGGAAGGAAAATCAATCAATAATTTCACGCTGACCTTGCCAAAACCACAGTCTGACCTTGCTGTTCAGGTGCTTAAAGATCCTTATGTTTTCGATTTTCTGGCTATGACGAAAGGGTATAACGAGCGAGAACTTGAAAATGCCCTGACAAATCATGTCACGCAATTCCTGATGGAACTTGGGGCCGGATTTTCCTATATTGGCAAGCAAGTTCCCTTGCAAGTAGGTGCCCGGGAATTCTTTATTGATTTACTGTTTTACCATACCAGGTTGCATGCGTATGTGGTAGTCGAGTTAAAAACAGTCGATTTCGAACCGGAACATGCCGGAAAAATGAACTTTTATCTCAAGGCGGTTGATGCCCAGTTGCGAACCGAACAAGACAAGGCAACCATCGGTATCCTGATATGAAAAAAGAAAGATAAGGTTGTTGCCGAATATGCTTTAAGCAATATCCATAAACCGATTGGTGTTTCGGAATATCAGTTAACACATTCATTGCCAAAGAAATTAAAATCGAGCCTCCCCAGTATAGAAGAAATTGAAAAGGAGTTGGAGAAAGAGGGATCGAGAACTTGCTCTAAATAGCGGTGATATTAAAATTCTGGAAACGAAATGGATGGGACGCGATGAATATTGAAGAGATTTTGCCGTTGGTGCAGAGGCCGGGGAGATATATTAATCATGAATTGCATTCTTGTCACGAGGTGAAACGGGATGCGGTGAGTGTGTGTTTGTGTTTTCCGGACCTTTATGAGGTGGGGATATCGAATTTGGGGTTGGAGATTCTGTATCATCTCGTTAATGAACGAGCGGATGCGCGGGCCGAGCGGTGTTATTCGCCGGCGGCGGATATGGAGAAGATTTTACGCGAAAAATCGGCTCCGCTGTTTTCGCTGGAAACCTTAACACCCTTAAAGGCATTTGATATAGTCGGGATTACGTTACAATTTGAGTTGTGTGCGACCAATGTGGTCAACATGCTGGATTTGGCGGGGTTGCCGATGTACTCAAAAGACCGGAGTGATATTTTCCCGCTGGTTATCGGCGGGGGGCCGATGACGGCTAATCCGGAGCCCGTGGCGGACTTCTTTGACGCGTTTGTTGTGGGAGATGGGGAAGAGGCGATTGGGGATATCATTGAGTGCGTGAAGGAATATAAGACCAAGGGGGCGGACAAACAAACTTTGTTGCGGGCGCTGGCGAAGATTGACGGGGTTTATGTGCCGTCGTTGTATACGGTTTCTTATAATGAGGATGGGACTGTTGGTGCGGTTACGCCGGTTTCGTCGGATATTCCTGCGGCGGTCAAAAAGCGGACCGTGAAGGTTGCGAATGCTTACTTTCCTTCGAAAAAGATTGTGCCGTACCTGCAGGCGGTGCATGACCGGTTAAATATTGAGGTGGCGCGCGGGTGTCCCAGCCAGTGCCGGTTCTGTCAGGCGACCAAATATTATTTTCCGTGGCGTCCGCGGCCGATGGACAAAGTGCTGCAGTTGGCGGATGACGGGTTGAAAGCGACGGGGTTTGAAGAAGTGGCGTTTTCTTCCTTGTCGTGTACCGACTACAAAGACCTTGATTTATTGTTGACGGAGTTCCACCGGCGTCACGGGGCGCAAAAGATTAATGTGTCGCTACCGTCGCTTAAATGCAGTCAGTTTTCGCTGGCGGTCGCGGGCAATCTCGGGCTCAACAAACGGCCGACGCTGACCTTTGCGCCCGAAGCGGGTACCGAACGGCTGCGGGCGTATATCGGCAAGGATCTTTCCGAGAGCGAGATTCGGGCGACGCTTATTCGCGCCTGGCAGAGCGGGTGGAATGTCATAAAATTATATTTCATGATTGGATTGCCGACGGAAACGCCCGCGGATATTGATGGTATTATCACGCTGGTTCGTTCCATCAAGAAAAGTGCGCAGGGGCTCAATTTTACCGTGACGGTGTCGCCGTATGTACCCAAGGCGCAGACGCCGTTTCAGTGGGTTGCTATGCATCAGCCGGATGATTTGAAAGAAAAACTGCGGTATCTGCAGAAGGCCCTTCCAGCGTCGGTGAAAAGTCATTTTGTTGAATCAAGCATTCTGGAGGGAGTGCTTGCCCGCGGGGATCGTCGGTTATCGCGCACCATTGTGACGGCATGGCAAAAAGGGTGCCGGTTTGACCAGTGGCGGGAAAATCTTCAGATGGATAAATGGTATGCGGCATTTAAGGAAACCGGGGTAGAACCGCACTTTTATTTGTATCGCGAAAGAAGCGCACAAGAAGTTCTTCCGTGGGAACACATTGTTTTGGGCATGGACAAGCCCGGGCTGTGGAAACAGTTTCAGGCCGCCGCGCTGGCGGTAGAGGCCTTGCAGAGTTCAGGCGATGCGGTGGCTGAGCAAAAACCTGAGGTGAACATTCCGGCGCTTAAGGTGCCCAACGCCCGCAGTGTCGTCCCGGTGGCGGCGCGCATGCGTCTGAGATTTGAACGCACGGGCATCGTCCGGTTTGTGTCGCACCTGGAACAGATTGAGGCCTTTCGTCGGGCAGTGCGCCGGGCAGAGTTGCCGCTGGTCTATTCCGGGGGGTTTAGCCCAAAGCCCAAGATAGCTTTTGGTCCGGCGGTTTCAGTAGGCCATGAAAGCGTCAGCGAGTTTCTTGAAGTTGAATTGGCGCGCAGGATGGAACCGGCCGAAATTGTTGAACGGGTCAACGCAGTCCTTCCACCCGGGTTTCATCTGGCGTCGGTAAAAAAAGTGCCGGTATTTTTCCCGTCGTTTGATTCGCTGGTTAATGTATCCGATTACACGATTCGCCGGGGTGTCGGCACACAGGCGGACGGCTGGGGCGCGGATATCGGTAAAAAAATCGAGGCGTTGCTGGCATGTCCGGAAATTATCATTGAAAAGAAAAAAGAAGACAAGATCCAGAAGATTGACGCCAAGCCGTTGATAATCACTTTGAGCGCCGAGAACGAAACGCTTATTTTGCGCATCAGATTCGGCCCGAAAAAAAATGTCAAGCCGGAAAAGATCGTTCAGGCGCTTACCGGTATGACTGACGATGAGCTTAAACTGCTGCGCATCGTGCGGACGGCGTTGTGGATCGAGAAAAAAGATGGATCGTTGACGGAACCTTGATCCGGGGACGCAGAAAAATTTCTCGTATAATTAAAATTTAGACAAAGAAAATGGAGTGTGGCATGAAAAAAGAAATTGTGGTCAGCAGGACGCACGAAGAAACACGGGTGGCGATCATTGAGAACGGGAAGATCGTCGATTTGTTTATCGAACGGCGCGAGTCGGAAAAGATTGTGGGCAATATTTATAAGGGCCGGGTCCGCAATGTTCTGCCCGGGCTTTCCAGCGCTTTTGTCGATGCGGGGCTTGAAAAAAATGTGTATCTGTATGTCGACGATGTGATTGCGTCCAACAAAGAAACAAAAATTGAGAAGATGATTTCAAACAGTGAAGATATTCTGGTTCAGGTGGATAAAGAACCAATCAGCACCAAGGGCGCGAAAGCCACCATGGACATATCTTTGCCGGGCAGATTTTTAGTGTATATGCCTTTTAGCGGGCATATCGGCATTTCAAAGAATATTCAGGCGCGCGAAGAACGGAGCCGTTTGAAATCTATCGTCAATTCCGTGCGGTCGGACTTGCCGGGCGCGTTTATTGTGCGCACCGAAGCCGAAGACGCCACGGAAAAAGAACTCAAGCGCGAGGTGAAATATTTGACGCGCTTATGGCTTTCCATACAGCACCGCGCAGAGCGGGTTAAGGCGCCGGCATTGCTGCACCGGGATTTGGGGATAGTGTTCCAGACCGTCCGGGACTATTTCAACGAAGATGTCGAGCTGTTTTTGGTGGACTCCGTTGAAGAGCACAAAGAAGTGTTGGAGTTCGTGAAAATTGTTTCCCCCGAGCTTGCCGACCGGGTCAAACTCTTCACCGCTAAAACGCCGATACTCAAGGCGTTCCATGTCGATGAGGAAATCAAGGGGCTGCGTTCCAACCGCGTCGATTTGCCTTCTGGCGGGTACCTCATTATTCAGGAAGCTGAATCGCTGTGCGCAATAGATGTTAATACCGGCCGATTCACGGGGAAACGGTCGCAGGAAGAAACGGTGACGATTACCAATATTGAAGCAGCCAAAGAAATTCCCCGTCAATTGCGGCTGCGCAACATCGGCGGCATCATCGTGATAGATTTTATCGACATGAAACACGCCAAGAACCGCCAACGGGTTCTGGAAGCGATATCGCAGGCGGTCAAAGGCGATAAGGCAAAAATAAAGATTTGGCCGATAACCAAATTGGGGCTTATCGAGATGACGCGTGAACGGCGCCGGGAATCGTTTCTGGCATTGATGGGCGAATTGTGCCCCCAGTGTCACGGGTCCGGACAGGTGCTCGCGCGGGAAACCATGTTCATTGCCGTTAAGCAGGAGCTTGAACAAATGAAACTCTCGTGCCACCCCGGCAGAGTGAAGATTCGGCTTGCGCCGCATGTCGCCCTCTATTTCCGTGAGCGCATAGCCCGTCTAAAAAAAGCCGTCGGCGGCGACATCGATATTCAAACGGCACATGATGTCCCCTGGGAAGATTATCAGATTATTGTTGAATAGGAATGATTGACTTTTCTTTTGCTTGTGCGAAAAAAAACGTTACAAAAGAAGACACACCACTCCCCCCGGGGACTCCATATAATTATATATCGGAAGTCGCACATGGGCATTCGTTCGCAATTTTTCGGAAGCTCCTCAAACTCGTCCGTCGGCTGCGCCAGGACGGACTCAGACAATCGGAGCTTAATTCCCGAAAAATTACTCATCTCATTGTCGCCCAATGGGGCCCAACAACGAAGAAAAAGTAAAACGAAATATTATTTAAGGGCTTGTTCTAGGCGGTCGAGGCCGGTTTTTATGTTGGCAAGGGATGTGGCGTAGGATAGGCGTAAGTATCCGGGAGCGCCGAAGGGTTCTCCGGGAACGGTCGCGATTTGTGCGGTATCAAGCAGATAGGCAGCGAGTTCCGCGCTGGTGTTGATAAGTATGCCGCCGTAGGTTTTACCGAGAAGTTTTTTCACATTGGGGAACACATAAAACGCTCCCTGCGGTTTGAAGCATCGAACGCCCTTAATCGTGTTGAGCCGTTCAACTATATAGTCCCGCCGCTGCGCGAATTCCCCGCACATTGTTTTTACGCTGTCCTGAGAACCGGACAATGCTTCGGCTGCAGCTTTAAGGGAAATGGATGTTGGATTGGATGTCGACTGGCTCTGTATGTTGCCCATCGCGGCAATGATTTCTTTGGGGCCGGCAGCGTAACCGATGCGCCAGCCGGTCATGGCGTATGCTTTTGATACGCCGTTAACGATGACCGTGATATTTTTTGCTTCCGGAATCGTGGCGGCGATAGTGGTTGCGGAAAAGCCATCATAAACAAGTTTTTCGTAAATGTCATCGGCAATGATAAGAATGTTTCGTTCGATGCATATCGCCGCCAGGGCTCTGAGCTCTTCAGTCGTATAGGCGCTCCCGGTGGGATTTGACGGGGAGTTTATCACCACTGCTTTGGTTTTTTTCCGGATGGCCTTGGACAGTTGTGCGGGGGTCATCTTAAAGCCGTCGCGTTCTTTGGTGGTAACAATGCGGACTTTGGCGTCAGCCAGCAGGGCCATGTCCGGGTATGATACCCAGTACGGCGCGGGGACAATCAGCTCGTCACCTTTGCCTAAAACGGCTTGAAACAAATTATACAGGGAATGTTTTGCCCCGCAGGAAACAATAATCTCTTCAGGCGTATAGACAAGACCGTTGTCCGTTTTGAATTTTTCGATGATGGCTGCTTTCAAGTCGGGCGTGCCGGTCACCGGGCAGTATTTGGTAAATCCGGCGTCAATGGCTTTGCGCGCGGCGTCTTTAATGTTATCGGGGGTATCGCAATCCGGTTCCCCGGCGCCGAAACTGATGATGTCAACGCCTCGCGCTTTCAGCGCTTTTGCTTTTGCTTCAATGGCAAGGGTCGGAGAGGGTTTTATCTTTTGAACGCGCCCGGATAACAGCATGAATGGCTCCTTTAGTATATGCTTTGACAAGGGGGTAAAAAATGTGCTATATTATAGCGGATTGGAAAGGAGTAAGTCAATGTACGCAGTTATTGAGACGGGCAGCAAACAGTTGAAAGTTGAAGCGGGGATGAATGTTCTGGTAGAGAAACTGCCGGCGAAAGTCGGTGATGAAGTCATACTGGACAAGGTTCTCATGATCGGGGACGGCGAAAAGGCCACGATCGGACGCCCGGTAGTTGATGGAGCTACCGTCATAGCAACCGTAGTTCGCCAAACGCGTGGGCCGAAATTGATCGTGTTTAAAAAGCGGTCAAAAAAGGGTTACAAAAAAATGCAGGGGCACCGGCAGAACCTTACCGAGTTGCAGATAAAAGAAATAAAAACAAACTAAATCGTTACTGTTTAGCACAACGCACAGTTTCCGGGGGCATACAATGGCACATACAAAAGCGCAGGGATCTTCCACAAACGGCCGCGATTCTGCCGGCCAGCGGCTGGGAGTCAAAATATTTGGCGCGCAGAAAATTAAAGCGGGTATGATCATTATCCGTCAGCGCGGTACCAAGTTCCACGCCGGTAAGAATGTCGGCATGGGTTCCGATAACACTCTTTTTGCCCGTATCGCAGGCACCGTTCAGTTCGAACGCAAAGCCGGCGACCGTTGTTTCGTGAATGTTCTTCCCGCATAAAACCACCCCCGTTGTCATTTCTGATGGGGGCATCGGCGACCTGGTTTTCATACCGGGTTATCGGTGGAACCATTCGGGGATGACAGGAATCAATCTACGCGGGGACGACGGACTCTCCTCAATTAAATCATGTTTATCGATAAAGCACGCATATTTATTATAGCCGGCCGCGGCGGCGCCGGTGCTGTTTCGTTTCGGCGGGAGAAGTATGTTCCGCTGGGCGGACCTGACGGCGGCAACGGCGGCAAGGGCGGCGATGTCTATCTTCTTGCAGACCCTCAGCTGACAACCCTTCTGGATTTTTCCTATCGCCCCCATTTTCGCGCAAAAGACGGTATGCCCGGCAGTAACAGTAATTGTTACGGCAGAGGCGCCGAAGATATTGTTATAAAAGTGCCCGTGGGGACGGTTATTCATACCGGCGGCAAAGCGGTTGCTGATCTTACGGTAGCCGGCCAAAAAATAATGATTGCCAAAGGCGGCCGCGGCGGCAGGGGCAACTCCTCGTTTAAAACACAGCGGCGCAACGCCCCCCATATCGCTGAAAAAGGCGAACTGGGCGAAGAAGTCGCTATCGACCTTGAACTTAAATTGATCGCGGATGTGGGGTTGGTCGGCGTACCCAATGCCGGTAAATCGACTTTCTTATCGCGCGTCAGCGCTGCCCGCCCGAAAATAGCCGATTATCCGTTTACAACCTTAAAACCGAACCTCGGCGTTGTCGCGGTTAACGACATGCAGTTTGTTATTGCCGATATTCCGGGCCTCATCGAAGGCGCGCACGACGGTCATGGGCTGGGCGACGAGTTTCTGCGTCATATTCAGCGCACCAAAGTGCTGGTGCACCTCATCGATGTGTCCGGGTTCGACGGCAAGACGGCCTATCACAACTATAAAACCATCAACAACGAACTTTCCCGCTATTCGCCGAAAATGCTTAAAAAACCGATGCTTATTGCGGTCAATAAAATGGATGTCACTGACGCCGCAGAAAAGTTAAAGGTGTTCAAGCGTTATGCCAAAAAGAAAAAAATATTTCCCATTTCAGCGGTTACCGGTGAAGGAATGCCCGCGTTGATGAACGCGCTGGCAGCCATGGTTGCCGCCGCACCGCCGGACGATGTTTTTATCGAAGAAACCCGCCGCGAATATGTCTATGAGCCCGACTTTACCGTGACCAAACAGGAAGATGTGTTCGTCGTGTCCGGCAAGAAGATTGAAAAATTATGGTCTATGACGGATTTCAACCAGCAGGAAGCGTTGCGCCGGTTCCAGAATATTTTAAAAAAGATGGGTGTTGAAAAGTCCCTTGATGAGCACGGGGCCGTTGTCGGCGATACGGTGCGCATCTGTTCCCGTGAATATGTCTACGAAAAATAATGACGGCTTCCGCCGGGGCGCCGTTGGTCATACGGTGATATTTTGGGCGCCCGTAGCGGCATGGTGCGGATTAATTTTTACACTTTCAAGCATTCCGCATCTTGCCACGCCATGGGGCGGCTGGGATTTGATTCTGCGCAAATGCGCGCATATGGTTGAATACGCACTATTGTTTTTACTGACCGTGCGGGCGTTGAAAAAAACAACGGATTTTTCGGCGAAAAGTTATTTAACAGGTGCTTTTTTGTTTACGGTTTTGTATGCCGCGTCGGACGAGTTCCATCAGTCGTTTGTGCCGGGCCGGGGGCCGTCCGTTATAGATGTCGGTATCGATTCTTGCGGCGCGCTTGCGGGTTTCTTGATACAAAAGTATGTACCTCTTCGTCGTGCCGTTTAATTCATTCCTTTCATTGCACAAAAAATAACATCATGAAACACTACGGAAAAAAACAGCAGCAACACCGGGGCCGGGGACGCAAAGAGCCCCTGCGGGAGGGCGTTATCCGCCATCACGGGCGGTTCGCATTTCTTCTGGCAGAAACGGACGACGAGACCGATGTTTTTTTGCGCGGCCGGGGGCTTGCCCTTGCCATGGACGGCGACCGCGTTCAGGCACAGGTACGCTGCGAGGCGAACGGTCGTTTTTCAGGTGAGATTACGCGTGTTCTAGTGCACGCTCATACGACTATCGTCGGCATTCTTAAACAATTTCCGCGCGGGTGGGCCGTGTTTCCTGAAAAAGGCGATGCGCCGCCTGCTCAGGCAGTCAGCTTTGGCTCTACCATAACGCCCCGGGCGGGATCCATCGTCGTTCTGAAAGTGACGGCGTGGCCCACCGAAACCACCGGCGCCGCAGGGATCGTTATTGAAGTGCTGGGCGAGCCCGACGATATCCGCGCGCGCATCACCGCACTACTGCGTGCCCGCAACATCAACGATATATTTCCCTCGGCAGTGCTTGCTCAGAGTGCCGCCTTTCCTCAGGTTCTCGAGCCCGCGCACTGGCACGGCAGGGAAGAGCTGTTCCATCTTCCCGTGGTGACCATTGACGGTGCAGATGCGAAAGATTTTGATGACGCTGTTTCTCTGGAACCCCTGGACGGTGGAACGGTCCGCCTGGGCGTGCATATTGCCGATGTGGCGCATTATGTAAAGGCGGATTCAGCTCTCGATGAGGAGGCCTATTCGCGCGGGACCAGCGTATATCTGCCCGGCCGCGTTGTGCCTATGCTGCCGCCCGCGTTGTCAAATAATTTGTGCAGTTTGGTCCCTCACCAGGAACGCCTTGCGATGTCGGTGTTTATGGATATACATGCCGACGGGAAAGTGGTTAAGCGTCGGATGGCGAACACCGTTATTCGCTCGTGCCGCCGGTTTACCTATGAAGAGGCGCAAATGCTTCTTGACGGTAAAATGGTTCCCGCGGTACCGCCTGCCGCGGCCGAGGCCTTGACGCGCATGGGCGCGCTTGCTGAAGTATTATACCGGCGCCGCGTCAAGCGGGGTGCGCTGGATTTTGATCTTCCCGAATATACGGTTGAGACCGATACCCATGGCAAACCGTTGCGGGTAGCGTTGCGGCCGCGCCTGGCAAGCCATCGCCTTATCGAGGAGTTCATGCTGCTTGCCAACGAGGCGATTGCAACCGAGCTGATGGCGGCAAAGATGCCGTTTTTGCACCGGCGCCACGACGATCCTGATCCGGAAAAAATAAAAACTTTGGCGAAGGCGCTTGGCGAGATGGGGATATCGGCGGGGCATTTGTCCGGCGGAAACATCCCCACCGCTATACAGGATATATTGCGTCAGGCGCAGACCCATCCGCTGGCTGATCTGATCAACTCGCTCATTGTGCGCAGTATGAAACAGGCCGTTTATTCGCCCGAATCACAGGGGCATTTCGGCATTGCCGCCCGAGCCTACGCACATTTTACTTCGCCCATACGCCGCTATCCCGATCTTATGGCGCATCGCGCCATCAAAGCGCTCCTTTTAGGGAAACGGGAAAACCACGGCGCCCGTTCTCTGGCAGAAGCGGGTGTGCATTGTTCTGAACGCGAACGCGCTGCGGCGGAAGCCGAGCACAAGGCGGTTGATATCCTGCGCGCGGAACTGTTCAAAGACGCGATCGGCACGGTGATGGAGGGCATGGTCACTACGGTTATAGACAGCGGTTCATTCGTCATGTGCGGCGATACCGGCGCCGAAGGCCTTCTGCGCAATACGACTTTAAAACCCGGCACAAAAGTAAAGGTGATCATTGACGCCGTAGACACAGCCGAAGGAAAAATAAGTTTGTCGCTCGCAGAAAAACCTTCAATGCCGTCCCACTGGCGCGTGACACCCCGCAAAGCCTCTAAACGGCGCTAAGTGCATATGCTTACCCATTTTACTACGCTTACGAGATATGGCGACATGCACAAGACAGCGCACAGTTTTTTTGCTACCGGGGTGATAGGTCTGTATGAAATATTTTTTTCTTAATCGTAGAGGGGAAGTGTTGTTGTTGCCCGTTGCGGGGATACTGTTGTGTGCGTATCTGCTTGCTTCGTATGTGTTGCTGCCGGCGATAAACAAACCGCATACCCGCTCGCATATTTTCAGCGATTTTCCTAAGACAACGACCAAAAAAAATGGGATTCCCGGTGACCCTTTCAATATCGGGCTTGTGGGCAGCGAGGCGGATGTTGTCTCGTGCATGAGGAAAGCCGGGTGGCATGAGGCGGACAAACTCAATTTTATGCATGCGTTGCGGGAAGTGGGAGCAGTACTTTTCCACCAGCATTACAATGACGCCCCGGTCAGCAGTTTGTATGCCTGGGGCAGAAAACAAGATATTGCTTTTGAAGAATTAGTGACGCGTACTCCGTCGCACCGGCATCATGTGCGTTTTTGGAAAACGGATATTGTTGCACAGTACGGCAGGGCTTTTTGGGTGGGCTCGGCGACATTCGACAGAAAAGTCGGATTCAGTCATTTTACGGGTGAAATCACGCACCACATTGCGGCCGACATAGACGCTGAACGCGAAAAAATTGTTGCCGACCTCACGCAGGTGAACGCGGTGGGCGAATCATATTATATCCCCGGCGCCGGGTTCACGATGAGCGGGGTCAACGGTGAAGGGGACCGCTATTTCACCGATGGCAAGATTTCGGTCGTCGTAGTGACGCCGCAGGATGGCGCTGCTGGGCCGGTGGCAAAGCATTGATAAAGTGTACGGATTTATTTAAACTGTGCAGAGAAGCAGTTCTTCCGCACAAGAAAATGTACCGGAGATGATATGATTCAGATTCTATGGTTGTTGGTAAGCCTCGTATTGATACTCATTGCCGCCGAAGGATTTACTAACGGGGTTGAAGCGCTGGGAAAGAAGTTTTCGTTGTCGCACGCAGTGGTGGGCAGTATTCTGGCGGCGGTGGGGACGGCGTTGCCGGAAACGATTTTGCCTATTGTCGCCATTCTTTCCGGGAGCGCGGCTGTCGGCAAAGAGATCGGGGTGGGTGCCATTCTGGGCGCGCCGTTCATGCTTTCGACGCTGGCGTTCTTTCTGGTGGGGCTCACGGTGGTGCTGACGCATAAAAAACGCGGGAGTTATGCGGTACGCGTGGAACGCCAATCATCCCGGCGGGACTTGCTGTTTTTTCTGCCGATGTACTCTGTTGCTGTGTTTGTTCCGCTGGTCCTGCCGCAGATGAAGACGGTTATTGCGTGCGGGCTGGTCTTGGGGTATATGGCCTATGTGTATCTGACGGTACACGCAGACAGTGCCACGGTAGAACATGAAGAAGGTCTGCATTTCGACAAACTGTTTGCCCGTATCGGAATCACCATGGGCACATACGGCGTATTCACCATTTTTTTGCAAGTGGCGGGCATGCTCGGGGTGATGGTTTTTGGTGCGCACCTGTTCGTGAAAAATACGGAAATAATTTCATTGCAGCTTGGGTTCAATCCGATGCTGTTCGCGCTGATTATCGCACCAATCGCGACGGAATTGCCAGAAAAATTCAACAGCATTAATTGGACGATCAAAGGCAAAGATTCGCTGGCAATCGGTAATATTACCGGCGCGATGGTGTTTCAGTCAACCTTTCCCGTCTCGGTCGGGCTCTTGATGACGCCGTGGCATATGACGGGGATGGCGCTGCTTTCCGCAGGGATAGCCTTGACCGCGACGGCGGTTGTTTTGGCGGAACTGACATTTAAGAAACGGATTTCTGCGTTCGGGTTGATGTTCGGCGGGGTGTTGTATCTCGTCTATTTGACGGCACTCATTTTTTGAAACACTTCATCACAACTTACTTCAGTATTCACACATCCATCCTTCGTCAATGAAACAAACTGTATCGCAGCGCCGGATTCCCCGAACTGCTCAAACCCTTGGGCACCCTCGAAAAAACAAGCTACGCCAAGGATTGCTTTTGGCTGTTGTTCCTCGATAATCTTTTCTATACTGCGGCCGCCTTTGAGAATAAACAATCCTTTGTAACCTAATTCCTTCGATTTGTTGCTGATGGCGCCTATCGTGCATCCGCCGCATCGGGCGCACACATAATAACTGCCGACTTCCGCGGCTTTACACACCGCGTTATTGCGCAGACAGTGCGGCACGAAAACAATGCGTTCGGCGAATGGCGTCGCTGCAAAGCGCGCCGCCATCTTCCGGTTGTTCTTTTCCGTAAACTTCCGGTACTTTTCCTGCTTATTGAGCGTAGGTCTTAAACAATTAAGCATAACCATAAGCTATCAAAAATCGCTGTTCTTGTCCATTGCCCATCAAATTACCGTTTCCATTGCCGATAGAAGATTGTCAACGCCGACAAGAAGCTTGTCATTCCCGAAAAAAAGATTGTCAATGTCAAAGAAAGGTTGTCATTCCCGAGGGTGTAATCGGGAATCTGGTGTTGGTGTTTGTAAGATAAAACCATATCCCCGATAGCCCCATTCGGGGATGACAGACAAGGGGTGGATGCAGGCGAGTTGAGGATGACAAACGAGGAGATTTCCATTGCAGAAAAAAGATGGTTATTCCGGTTGTGATAAGATTGAAATGGTGGCGAGCTTTTTGTTGGTTCTTACCGCCCGAGATTCATTGACACATTCCATTGAATTATGATATCGTTTACCTATGAAAAAATTGGTCGTTTCTTTGAAGGAACGCAGTTATTTTATCGTGATGGATACATCGTTGGGGGAGCTGGGCAAATATATTGCCGCCGCGGGGTTGGGAAAACGGGTTTTTATAGTGACCAACGCAGTGGTGGCGAAAAAATATCTCAGCGTTGTCACGGCGGGATGCAGACGCAATGCAATTGCCGTTTCAACCGTCATACTTCCCGACGGTGAAAAATATAAAACACTTGCTACGGTGGAAAAACTCTACGCTGCGGCGCTTAAGGCGGGCGTTGATCGTTCTACCTGCGTGGTGGCGCTGGGCGGTGGCGTGGTGGGGGATGTTGCCGGTTTTTTCGCGGCGACCTACTTGCGCGGACTTTCCTGCATACAGGTGCCGACCACGCTGCTTGCCATGGTTGATTCCTCCGTCGGTGGTAAGACCGGCGTGGATCTGCCCGACGGAAAAAATTTGGTGGGCTCGTTCCACCAGCCGAAACTTGTGTGGATTGATCCGGCGACGCTTGTCACCTTGCCGGCGCGGCAATTGCGCAACGGCATGGCTGAAGTAATCAAATACGGCGTCATCCGGGATACGGCTTTATTCGGCCGTCTGGAAAAGATGTTTCCTGCGGGCGGGATGGATATATCCGCCGCGCTGACTTCCGCGCGCCTTTCGCGCATTATCTTTGATTGTTGCTCTATTAAGGCGCGGATAGTCGAAAAAGATGAGTTTGAAACAAAAGGATTGCGTGAAATACTTAATTTCGGTCATACTTTCGGCCACGCCATCGAAACGGCGACGCAGTACCGGTCCTATCTGCACGGTGAAGCGGTCGCTCTCGGTATGGCAATGGCGGCACGGTGCGCGATGAAGATGGGCATACTGGCCCCTGCGGCCGCGCGGCGGATACAACAGCTTATCGAACGGGTAGGCTTGCCGATAGTTCCCGTCGGACGGATGCTGTCGCCCCTCATCATTGCGGGGCTGATGCGCCGGGACAAAAAAGTCAAAGAGGGCAGTGTGCGTCTTATTCTGCCCACCGGAATCGGGTCGGTGAAGGCGGTCTCATTTAAAAGCGATACAGAAATAATTAACCTTTGTTCAGGAGGCGAGGCATGAAGGCGATACTGGTCATACATGGCCCCAATTTAAATCTTCTCGGCGAACGCGAGCCCGATGTGTACGGTTCGGTGACGCTTGACGCCATCAACGCCGCCGTAACGGCACTGGCCGCGGAGCTCAAAGTATCGGTCGCATTTTTTCAGTCAAACCATGAAGGAGAGATGCTCGAGAAAATCGGACAGGCACGCAAAGAGTTTCAGGCAATCATCATCAATCCTGCCGCCTATACCCATACATCGGTTGCCTTGCGCGACGCTGTTGCCGCCGCGGGGTTGCCGACCGTCGAAGTGCATCTTTCCAACATATACGCCCGGGAAGAGTTTCGTCACAAATCGCTGATAGCCCCAGTCTGCAAAGGCCAGATATCAGGGTTTGGTCCGATGAGCTACCTGCTGGCTCTGCGCGCGGTGTGTAATTTACTCACATGAAAGCGGCGCAAAAATCAGTGGTGCATTTTCTGGTCACCCATCCGGCGGATATTTTCTATCTTACCGGTCTGGATTTGTCCGGGTTCTGGTTGGTGGTTGCAGGAAAAACACAAACAGTATTCGCGCCAACCTTGCTTGCGGGCCAAATTCGGGAACTGCTTCCTGAGGCCACGGTGGTCGTTGGCGACATCATGATTGATGCGCTCGTGAAATACTGCCGGGACAACGGGATAAAAAAACTGGGCACCGATTTTACAAAAATATCCCATGGTTTTGCCCACTCTCTGGCAAAAAATATACCGCTTGAAAACACCGCTCATTTTGTCGCTGACAGGCGAATTATCAAGTCCCCTGCGGAAATAAAGAGCATTCAGCGATCGTGCGCTATTGCCATTGCAACCTTTGAACAGGTCCGCCGGTTAGTCAGGCCGGGGATGACAGAAATACAGATTGCATTCAAAATTGAAGAAATATTTGCAAAAAATAATGTGCGTTCTTCATTTACGACCATTGTTGCCGCCGGTGCCAACACTGCCAATCCCCACCATATCAGCTCCACAAGAAAAATAGCCAAAAATGATATCATTTTAATCGATATGGGATGTCTGTTTAACGGCTACGCTTCCGACTTGACACGCACCTTCGCAATAGGTAAAATTAACTACTTATATACAGCCGTTTACGCGGCAGTATCCCGGGCTCATCGCACAGCGGTACGGGCGGTGCGGCCGGGTATCACCGCCAAACAGGTTGATGGCGTTGCGCGCGGTATTATTACTCAGGCCGGATATGGCAAAGAATTTATTCATTCGACCGGTCATGGGGTAGGCATTGAAGTGCACGAACCGCCGCGTTTGAGTGCGCGCGATGCGACGGTGCTTGTGGCAGGCATGGTAGTAACGGTTGAACCGGGCGTGTATCTGCCCGGACAGTTCGGTGTCCGGATAGAGGATACCGTTCAAATAACGAACAGCGGAAGAAAGGTATTAACCCAATGATATCAACAGCCGATTTCAAAAATGGACTTACCATCATGGTTGACGGAGAACCGTATCAGGTTATTTGGTTTCAGAACCACAAACCCGGTAAAGGCGGCGCGGTGATGCGCACGAAAATGCGGCACCTGCGTAAAGGTAGTATCACCGAGCGGTCGTTTAAATCCGGCGAGAAATTCGATTCGGTCAATGTTGAGAAGCGCAAAAAGCAGTACATGTACATGGCAGGGCAATCCTATGTTTTCATGGATATGCAGACCTACGAAGAAATGACCATTACCAAAGAAACGCTTGGCTCAAGCGCGTCATTTTTATCTGAAAATCTGGAAGTTGATGTCACCTATCTTGACGGCGAGTTCATCGGCATCGAACTGCCGGCCAATGTTGTTTTAAAAGTTGTCGAGACTGTTCCGGGCATCAAAGGCGACTCGGTGTCGAATATGGTGAAGCCCGCAACGCTTGAAACCGGCGCCGAGATTACGGTTCCCCTGTTCGTCAAAGAGGGCGACCTGGTGAAAGTTGACACGCGTACCGGCGAGTATGTCGAGCGCGTAACGCTCTAATAAAACCATATCCCCGATATAAATATTCGGGGATGACAGACAAGAAGTGGGTCTTGCAGACAAAAAGATGGGCATTGCAGAAAAGAAGATTGCCATTGTCAAAATAAGATTATCATTCCCGAGGGTGTAATCGGGAATCTGGTGTTGGTGTTGACACGATAGAGTAATATCCCCGGCAACAGTATGCGGGGATGACTAGAGTTAGTGAAGGGGAATACCATGAATCCGGAAACATTAAAAGATTTTTTAGGAACGCTTAAGAACACGGACATCGAGGAATTGAGCCTCGAGACCGGCGGAACAAAAATATTTTTCCGCAAAAGCGAAGTAACGCCGATCACCGCGCCACCGCCCACCCGGGCAGCGGTTGCCGCCGCAGAGGCAAAACAGGCAGCTGTTGACGGAAAAAGGGCCACCCCCATAAAGTCGCCGATGGTGGGAACTTTTTACCATTCCGCATCGCCTGACCATCCGCCGTTTGTCATCGAAGGCAATCACATCGTTCCCGGACAGAAGATCGGGTTTATCGAGGCGATGAAGATTATCAAGGATGTTAACGCCAATGTTGCCGGCATGATCGTAAAAGTATCCGTGCGCAACGGCCAGTCGGTCGAATACGGGCAGGAACTTTTTTTAGTCGATGCGACCGATTACGCCGCGAAATAGACATTTTCTGTGAGGAGAATATAACCAATGTTTAAAAAAATTCTAATTGCCAACCGCGGAGAAATAGCCTGCCGGGTTATTCGGGCAGCCCGGGAGCTGGGCATAAAGACCGTCGCTATCCATTCAGAGGTCGACCGGGAATGCCTGCATGTCAAGATGGCCGACGAGTCCATCTGCATCGGCCCTAATCCCGCGGCGGAAAGTTATTTGAATATTCCCAGCATTATTTCGGCGGCGGAAATATCCGGCGCGGACGCTATCCATCCGGGCTATGGGTTTTTGGCTGAAAATACCTATTTTGCCGAAGTGTGCGAATCCTGCGGCATCAAGTTTATCGGGCCAAGCAAGAATTCCATCGAGAAGATGGGCGATAAAATTACCGCCCGTCAGCTGATGATAAAAGCGGGCGTCCCCGTCGTTCCCGGTTCTCCGGGACCGGTCACGATTGAAGATCCCGATTTGTTCAAACTTGCCAAAAAGATAGGTTACCCCGTTATCATAAAGGCAACGGCGGGCGGCGGCGGTAAAGGTATGCGGGTGGTGGTCACTGAAGAAGCGCTGAAGAACGCCATTCAGATGGCCCAGGCCGAAGCGCGGTCATCGTTTGGCAACGAAGCTGTCTACATGGAAAAATATATTGAAGAGCCGCACCACATAGAATTCCAGGTATTGGGCGATTCAAAAGGCAAAGTGGTGTATCTGCCCGAGCGCGATTGCTCGATTCAGCGCCGGCACCAAAAATTGCTCGAAGAAAGCCCGTCACCGTTTCTCGATGAGTCCCTGCGCCGGAAAATGGGCAAGGCTGCCCGCAGCGCTGCGGAGGCGGTCGATTATGTCACCGTCGGCACCGTCGAGTTTCTGGTTGATAAATACCGGCATTTTTATTTTATGGAAATGAATACGCGCATTCAGGTGGAACATCCGGTCACCGAAATGATTACTGGTATCGACCTGTTAAAAGAACAAATTAAACTTGCCGCGGGTGAACGGCTCAGCTTCGATTCAAAGGATGTGCGCATTCTGGGGCACGCGATCGAATGCCGCATCAATGCGGAAGATCCCAGCCGGGATTTTATTCCGAGCCCGGGGAAAATAACGCAATTTATCGCTCCCGGCGGTCCGGGGATACGGGTTGATTCACATGTCTATACGGGCTACACCATCCCGCCGTTTTACGACAGTTTAATTGCCAAGGTCATCGCTCTGGCGCCGACGCGTGCGGAAACCATTATGCGCATGCAGCGAGCCCTCAGGGAATTGACGGTGGAGGGCATTAAAACCACGGCCCCGCTTCATGCGAAAATCATGACGAACGATTATTTCGCGCAGGGCGATGTGTGCACCGATTTTTTGCCAAAACATGTTTTTGGTAATGAATAACAAAAAAATGTGAGCATGTAGCATCGTTGGGGAAGGCTGGTACTTTTCACTTTCTAACTTTTTCACTTATAACGATTTTATAGGAACTTATGAAACAAACTATTGCGAAGCATATTACTGACAGCATTGATACCAAGAAAAAAATGCTGGATGACGGCTCGGTCGCTTTGATTGAGCGGATAGCGCAGAAAATGCTGGATACCTACCGTTCCGGCGGGAAGATACTGGTGTTTGGTAACGGCGGCTCGGCGGCGGATGCCCAGCATCTGGCGGCGGAATTGGTGGTTCGTTTTGAAAAGAACCGTCCGGCGCTTGCCTGTATGGCGCTGACTGATAATACCTCATCACTGACGGCAATCGGCAACGATTTCGGTTTTGAAGATCTTTTTTCTCGGCAGATAGAAGCGTTTGCGAAGCCGGGGGATCTGGTACTTGCCATTTCCACCAGCGGAAATTCCCCCAATGTTCTTAAAGGCATTGAAGCCGCGCGCTCCCGGGGCGCGTTTGTCGTTGGATTTACCGGTGCGGCCGGCGGGAAGCTTAACACTACTGCCGATATATGTTTCTGCGCACCGTCGTCGGTGACAGCCCGGGTCCAGGAGTGCCATATTTTGGCGATACATATCCTTTCCGCGCTTCTGGAGACAATCCTCTTTGAAAAAAAAACCCGCTAAATTTTTGTCACGCCCCGCGGCGGCCCGCATGCTCGCGCAGCTCAAGCGTCGGGGCAAGAAGATCGTTTTTACCAATGGGTGTTTTGATTTGCTGCATATCGGACATCTGAGGCTGTTTAAAAAAGCGAAAACATACGGCGACATACTTGTTGTCGCGATCAATTCGGACGCTTCGCTGGCGCGCCTGAAAGGTCCGAAACGGCCGCTAGTCCCAGAGCGGTTAAGGGGCGAATTGCTTGCAGCTCTGGACACCGTTGATTGCGTCGTTGTATTTAACGAGGATACGCCCTACGAGATACTTAAGCAGTTAAAGCCCGATGTTCTGGTTAAGGGCGGGGATTATAAGATTGCCGATATCGTTGGCAGGGATATCGTAAAAAAAGTTGTCCGCTTTCCCGTGGTTGCCGGACACTCGACCAGCAGTTTGATTAAAACGATTGTTGAGCGGTATGCTGACTGCCGATAAATCAGCTCTGCGGCTCATCGACGCCAATGTCAACCGTTGCCGCGAGGGGTTGCGGGTCATCGAAGATACCGCGCGGTTTGTGCTGGGCAATGCGTCGCTCTACAAAAAACTGCGTGCTCTGCGTCACCGGGTTGACCGCATCACGCGGGCAGCGTATCCGGTGCTGGTCTTCAATCGCGACGCTGTAGCTGATAGTGGCAGAACCATGCGGGAAGGAAAGCGCGCCGACAGAACGGCGATCATTGCCGCTAATTTCCGTCGGGTGGAAGAGTCACTGCGCGTGCTGGAAGAATACGGAAAGCTTTTGTCGCCTCATGCCGGCCCGCAATTTAAGAAAGTCAGGTTTGCCGTTTATACGCTTGAAAAGAAGATGCAAGCGCCGCAGAAGGTGTAGTGTTATTAGGTACAACAGAAAAGACGAAAGGCGGCGAAGCAAGCTTCGCGGCTACAAAATATAAAATAGGATTAAATACTCATGATGACACTTATGGAGCGGGCGCGGCACGAACAGACGACTGCGGAAGTTAGGGCGGTTGCTAAAACAGAACGGATTCCGGTGGCGGAGTTGTTGCGGGATATTGCTGCCGGGGTTGTGGTAATCACAAAAAACAACCGGCGCAGAATCGCTAAGCCGTTTGGCATCGGGCCGGGGCTTTCAACGAAAGTCAACGCCAATATCGGCACATCGCCTGACCATATCTCGTTGGCGGATGAACGAAAAAAACTTGATGCGGCTGTGCGGGCCGGGGCGGATGCGGTGATGGATTTGTCGACCGGCGGGAACCTGCGCAAAATTCGCCAGATGATCCTTGAAAATTGTCCGGTGCCGGTCGGAACCGTGCCGCTCTATCAGACGGCGTGCGAAACCGTGGGGCGGAAAAAAAATATTACCCAGATGAGTGGCGAGCATATGTTTGCCGTTATCGAGGAACAGGCCGAACAGGGCGTTGATTTCATGACGGTGCACTGCGGTATTACCCGTCAGACAGTGGATGTTCTTGGCCGGCAGAACCGCTTGGTCGGCGTGGTCAGCCGCGGCGGGTCGTTCCTGGTCAAGTGGATAAAGGCCAACAATAAGGAAAATCCGTTGTACGAGGATTATGACCGCCTTTTGGCGATCGCAAAAAAATACGATGTAACCTTAAGTTTGGGCGACGGCTTCCGTCCGGGATGCTCAAAAGACGCTTCAGATGGCGCTCAGATCGCGGAACTCTCGGTGCTCGGCGAACTGGTGCTTCGCGCCCGCGCTGCAGGCGTTCAGACGATGATAGAAGGGCCGGGACATGTGCCCCTCGATCAGATTCCCGCCAATGTGCTTATGGCGAAACGGCTGGGGCACAACGCGCCGCTCTATTTTCTTGGGCCTATCGTCACCGATATCGCGCCCGGGTACGACCATATTACCGCTGCCATCGGCGGGGCTTTGGCGGCGTCGCATGGTGTTGATTTCCTCTGTTATGTAACGCCGGCCGAACATCTGCGGTTACCTGATGTTGACGATGTGCATAATGGCGTAATGGCAGCGCGCATTGCCGGCCACGCGGCCGACATTGCCAAAAAACTGCCGCGCGCACGCGACTGGGATGACGAAATGTCAAAATGGCGTAAAGCCCGCGACTGGCAGCGTCAGGAAAAGTTATCGATGGACCCTGTCCGGTTCGCACAGGTCAGAAAACAAATGCCTTCAAAGACCGATGATGTCTGCGCCATGTGCGGCCCCTTCTGTGCGATGAAGGATTGAGGGATTGCTAAAGGCAAATCCCCCTTGTTCCCCCTTTGCAAAGGGGGAAATAAAAAGCAGGCAAGAGAACAACGTATTTCCTTGGTCTGAAGTGCTGGTGCTCCCCCTTTGAAAAAGGGGGAAACAGGGGGATTTGAAAATGCAGTTGGTTATAAGGAGAATGGTCTGAATATAAAGATTATTATACCCGCTACTACTGCCAATCTGGGGCCGGGGTTTGATACGCTCGGCGCGGCGGTAAAATTATATAATGAGATTCATATTTCCTCGGGTCCTGCACAGTGCATTGCGGTGGAAGGCGAAGGCGCCGGGGTGTTGCCGACTGATAAATCCAATATCGTCTGGCAGTCGATGACGAAGATTCTCGGGAAAAAATATCCGTTTGGTTCTTTGCGTATCCGGCTCATCAACCGCATCCCGTTGAGTGCCGGACTCGGGTCCAGCGCGGCCGCGCGGTTGGGCGGATTGTTGGCGGCATACGCGGTTACCGGAAAAAAATATACGCCTGCGGAACTGCTGGCTATCGGCGTTCGTCTTGAAGGCCATCCGGACAATATCGTGCCGGCGCTGGTTGGGGGCATATGCGCCGCCGTTGACGGCCCATCGATAAGTTTTGTGCGTCTCAATCCGCCGCCCTTACAAGCGGTGATATGTCAGCCGGCGTTTGAATTGCCGACAAAAGAAGCCCGTCGCGTATTGCCGCGGCAGGTGCCGATAGAGGATGCGGTGTATAATATTTCCCGTACTGCGTTATTTATGGCAGCCATAACGGCGCGTAGATATGATTGTTTGCCGATTGCGATGGATGATTGTCTCCATCAGCCGTACCGGAAGAAACTTATCGTGGGACTCGACGAAGTGTTTGCCGCGGCGCGCAAAAAGGGCGCGTATGGTGCGGCGATATCCGGAGCAGGACCTTCAGTGATTGCTTTGACGAACCGTTCTACTGCGGCGGCAGTGGGGAAGGCTATGCAGGCGGCTTGGAAGAAACGGTCTATTGCAAGTAGAGTGTTTATATTGGATTTTGATTTGCGTGGGGCGCGCGTGTTGAAAACGCGCTGAAGTGAGTTTGTCATTCCCGAATGATTCTATCGGGGATCCAACAATGCAGAATTGATCTGTATTTAGATAACTTCAACACCGCGGGGGGTTTGCCCCCTGCACCCTCTTTAACTTTTCTTTGCTCACCCGAAAGAAAAGTTACAAAAGAAATGTGCCCCCGGTGGGCATTCGCTCGCGATTTTTCGGGCCTGCGGAACTCGCCCCTCAAGGAGGGGCTCAGACAGTCCTCGGCTACGACCCCGAAAAATCGCTCGTCTCATGGGCGCCCAAGGGGGGATTCAAGGGCAAAGTCAACAGCAGATAATATAATAATTCGAAATTGATTGTGAAGGGAGTATGGGGATATGGGGCTGGTTGTGATGAAGTTTGGTGGGTCGTCGGTGGCTGATGCGGACAAAATGAAGAAGGTTGCCGCGCGGGTTATCGATAAGAAAAAACAGGGGAACCGCGTTGTGGTGGTGGTGTCGGCGCCGGGCGATATGACCGACGATTTGATCGCTATGTGCGAAAAAATAACCGCCACGCCTGACGATCGCGAGCTGGATATGCTGCTTTCCACCGGGGAACAGGTGTCTATTGCCCTGTTGTCCATGGCTATTAAAAAGATGGGGCAATCCGTTATTTCTCTGACCGGGCCGCAGGCGGGCATTTATGCCGACACGACGCATACGAAAGCGCGTATCATAAAAATAATACCGACAAAAATACTCAAAGAACTGAGCAGAAGGAAAATAGTCGTTGTCGCGGGGTTTCAGGGCATCAACCCTAACGACGATATCGCTACCCTCGGCCGCGGGGGTTCGGATTTGACGGCGGTGGCTTTGGCGGCGGCGCTCAAGGCGGACTTTTGCGAGATTTACACCGATGTAGCGGGTGTCTATACCACTGACCCGCGCGTGGTTGCCGACGCGCGCAAAATCCATTACATTTCTTACGAAGAAATGCTTGAAATGGCCGGCACCGGCGCGCAGGTGATGCAGGGCCGCAGTATCGAGGTGGGCAAGAAAAATAAAGTTGATATACATGTCCGTTCAACTTTTTCTCCCGCTGACGGTACGATTATAACCAGTGAAGAAGCGATAACATCCCGGAGGGGCGCCATGGAAGAAGTGCTGTTAACCGCAGTGACATTCGATCGCAATCAGGTAAAACTTTCCGTTGTTGATTTGCCGGATATTCCCGGCATTGCTGCCAAGATGTTCGGGGCGCTGGCCGTCGGCGGTATCAATGTGGACATGATTATCCAGTCGGCAGCACAGGATAAACGCAACGATATTTCATTTACCGTCAGTCGGAGTGATTTGAAGAAAACCCAGAAAGTGCTGGGTAAGATACGCAAAGATCTTAAAGCCGCCAATATTATATACGATAAAGACGTCGCGAAAGTGTCCATTATCGGCGTCGGCATGAAGAGCCACCCGGGCGTAGCGGCGACGATGTTCACGGTTCTGGCGGACAACAAGATTAATATTGAAATGATTTCTACCAGTGAAATTAAAATATCATGCATCATCGACAACGCCGCGGTCAACAAGGCCGTGACTGCGCTGCACGCGGCTTTCGGTCTCAATAAACGGCAGTAAGTAAAAAGAGTTGTCATTTCCGAGGTCGTTATCGGGAGCTTTATGACCCGGTCGGTATTGTAAGGCCGGCATCTGGTGTTGGTTTTAAGAAGTAAACCATATCCCCGATAGAACCACTCGGGGATGACAGGATTGAACACAACAGAGGAACTTATGAAAACCATAAAGTTGTTCGATACGACGCTGCGGGACGGGTCGCAAAGCGCGGGGATTTCTTTTAGCGTTGACGATATGTTGCGCATTGCCCAGTCACTCGACGCTTTTGGCATCCATTACATAGAAGGCGGATGGCCGGGTTCAAATCCGAAACACGAACTGTTTTTTAAAGAAGCGCTTAAACTGAAATTTAAAAATGCGCGGCTCGTTGCCTTTGGTTCGACGCGGTACAAGGGCAATACTGCCGCCGCGGATGCGAACCTGCAGGCCATTATTCGCTCAAAAGTGAAGGTTGCGTGCATTTTTGGAAAAACATGGGACCTGCATGTCCTGCACGCCCTGCGCACTACGCCGGAAGAAAATCTAAAAATGATTGCCGACAGCGTGTGCTTTTTGAAATCAAAAGGGCTCGAAGTTATTTACGACGCCGAACACTTTTTTGACGGGTTTAAGAGTAACCGGGACTATGCTCTGGCGACTCTTCGCGCAGCGGTAGACGCGGGCGCCGATAATGTGACCTTGTGTGAAACGAACGGTGGAATGCTGCCGTCTGGTATTCAGGAAATCATCCGTGTGGTGAAGAAAGAATTGCCGGCGGCGGCGCTGGGCATTCATACGCACAATGATACCGAGTGTGCGGTAGCCAACTCCATCGTGGCGGTCCAAGAGGGCTGCACGCTGGTGCAGGGGACTATCAACGGGCTCGGTGAACGATGCGGCAACGCCAATTTATGTTCGATTATCCCGGCTCTGCAGTTGAAACTGGGGTACCGCTGTATTCCGGACAAGAAAATAGTTCAGCTGACGGAACTGTCGCGGTATGTAGATGAGGTTGCCAATCTTCTGCCCAATGAACGACAGTCGTATGTGGGCCTTAACGCCTTTGCCCATAAGGCGGGGATACATGTGTCCGCTATCGAGCGCAATTCGTTGACCTATGAGCATATCGCCCCTACCGCTGTCGGTAACGAGCGGAAAATTCTGGTCAGCGAACTGTCCGGGAAAAGCAATATCGCGTCCAAGGCGAAAGAATTTTCTCTGGATATTGAAAATGATCCGCAGGCGGCGGCGAAGATAATCGATTTGGTAAAAAAAGCCGAACACAACGGATATCAATTTGAAAACGCCGATGCGTCATTTAATCTGCTCACCCGTAAGGCGTTGGGCATATATACGCCATTTTTTACGCTGAAGGGATTTCATGTCAGCGTCGAGAAAAACGCTGCCGGGGAGATGGTGTCCGAGGCGACGGTCAAACTTGACATCAAGGGGACCGAAGTCCATACCGTGGCCGAAGGCGACGGGCCGGTGAACGCCCTGGATTCCTGTCTGCGTAAAGCGCTGGCAAAGTTCTATCCCGAGATTTGCGAAATGTCTCTGCGCGATTTCAAGGTGCGCGTTATCAACGCCGGCGCCAGCACCGCTGCCCGGGTGCGGGTTCTTGTCGAATCGTGTGACCCGCAGGACACCTGGGGAACGATCGGGGTTTCAGAGAATATTATAGAAGCGTCCTGGCAGGCGTTGTCGGATGCGGTTGAATACAAATTGTTAAAAAAGAAACCAGCTATTCGCCGGAAAAAGTAACGGAGGAATTTCATGCGCAGTGACCAGACAAAAAAAGGAACCACGCGGGCGCCGAACCGGTGTTTGATGTACGCCACCGGCATTAGCAGCAGAGATATCAACAAACCATTCATTGGAATCGCGTCATCGTTTACCGACCTGGTTCCCGGACATATCGGGATGCGGGACCTGGAACGGTTTATCGAGCGCGGGATAGCCGCGGGCGGCGGCGTGCCGTACATATTCGGCGTACCAGCTGTTTGCGACGGCATTGCCATGGGGCACGCTGGCATGCATTATTCTCTTCCCTTGCGGGAACTGATCGCCGACATGGTCGAATGCGTAGCCAACGCGCACGCGCTCGACGCTCTGGTGCTTCTGACCAACTGTGATAAGATTACGCCCGGCATGCTGATGGCCGCGGCGCGTCTCAATATACCGTCAATCATAGTGACGGCCGGGCCGATGATGACAGGATTTTATCAGGGGAAACGGCGCTCGCTTATTCGCGACAGTTTTGAGGCAGTCGGACAATTTGAAGCAGGCAAGATCAGTGAAAAACAGCTGCACGAGCTGGAGATGGCTGCCTGCCCCGGCGCCGGTTCTTGCCAGGGGCTCTATACCGCCAACACCATGGCGTGTCTGACGGAAACTATGGGCATGTCTTTGCCCGGTTGCGCGACGGCGGCGGCGGTCTCGGCAGCCAAACGGCGTATCGCGTATGATTCGGGTATCCGTGCGGTGGAATTGGTCAAAGAAAATATACTTCCGCGCGCTGTTATGACGGCAAACGCGCTTAAAAACGCCATTGTCGTCGATATGGCGCTGGGCGGATCAAGCAATACGGTTCTTCATCTGCCGGCGATTGCGCATGAAGCGGGGCTCGACTTGCCGCTGGATCTTTTCGATGAAATATCCCGGTCCGTTCCCCACATATCATGTCTGGAACCGGCGGGCGATCATTTCATGGAAGACCTGGACCATGCGGGCGGGATTACCGCGGTACTTTCAGCTGTCAAGAAAAAACTCTCGCCCAGCCCGACGCTCGGCGGCGAAAATATTATGGATATAGCCAAACGCGGACAGGTGCTTGATACCGAAATTATCCGTGCGCACAAGCCGTATCATAAAGAGGGCGGTATTGCGATACTCAAAGGCAACATTGCTCCCGAAGGCAGCGTGGTAAAACAGGCCGCCGTAAGCGAGAAAATGAAAGTGTTTACCGGTCCGGCGCGCGTGTTTGACAGCGAAGAAACCGCGATGACGGCTATCATGAGCAAAAAAATAAAAAAAGGCGAAGTCATCGTCATCCGCTATGAAGGGCCCAAAGGCGGGCCCGGCATGCGGGAGATGCTCAGCCCCACCAGCGCAATCCAGGGAATGGGTTTGGCAGATTCTGTGGCGCTTATTACCGACGGCCGGTTCTCGGGCGGTACGCGCGGCCCTTGTATCGGGCATGTTTCGCCGGAAGCTGCAGACGGTGGCCCCATAGCCGCACTCAGAGACGGGGACAAGATTACGATTGATATCCCCCGCCGCATATTGAGTGTGCGGTTAACGGACATGGAAATAAAACTGCGGCTCGCCAAATGGGTGAAACCGCCGAACAAAATAAAAAAAGGTTATTTAACCCGCTACGCCGCGCAAGTAACATCCGCCAGCAAAGGGGCAGTACTGAAATAAAAGCAAATCCCCCTGTGTCCCCCTTTGTCAAAGGGGGATATTATGACGGAAGGTATCTTTCAATCAATGAAAGACGCTGTGGCGAAAGGTTCTTTGTTAATTTCAGAGGACAAGATTCCCCGAATGTCTTCCTTTAAGGGGGGCATGATGTCTGAGAATCCCTCCTTTGGCAAAGGAGGGCGGGGAGGATTTGCCGTAGATTTATTCGGACAGATGCAATGAAATTATAGAATAAAATGGGAGTCAACTATGTTAATGACTGGTGCGCAGATTTTGGTTGAATGTCTCAAAAGAGAAGGGGTTGAAATACTGTTTGCCTATCCGGGCGGACAAGTAATTCCGATATTTGACGCATTGTACAACGCTCCGTTCCGGGTGATTTTGCCGCGGCACGAACAGGGTGGCGCGCATATGGCCGACGGGTACGCACGGGCTACCGGCAAGGTCGGCGTCTGCTTGGCGACGTCGGGGCCGGGCGCGACGAATCTCGTCACGGGGCTTGCCAACGCGTATATGGATTCGATACCGATGGTTGCCTTCACCGGACAAGTGCCGACCCATCTTATCGGCAACGATGCGTTTCAGGAAGCCGATATTACCGGGATTACCCGGCCGATAACGAAACATAATTATCTGGTCAAAGATATTAAGGACCTTGCCCGCACCATTAGGGAAGCGTTCCATATCGCCTCGACCGGCAGACCCGGTCCGGTGCTTGTCGATCTGCCTTCGGATATTCAGCGTGCGCAGATAGAGTTTGTCTGGCCCGAGAAAATTGAGATTCGCTCATATAAGCCTAATTTTACCGGGCATCCGATGCAGATAAAACGGGCGGCTGAAGCCATCAATGAAAGCAAACAGCCAATCCTGTATGTCGGCGGCGGCGTTGTTACCGCCGGTGCGACGCAGGAAATCCTTGAATTGGCGCGCAAAGCCGATATTCCGGTGACGACCACGCTTTTGGCGATGGGCGCCTTCCCGCCGGATTCGCCGCTATATCTCGGGATGCTTGGGATGCACGGGATGTACTGGGCTAATCACGCCATACAGAATGCCGACCTCATTATCGCCGTCGGCGCGCGGTTCGACGACCGGTGTACCGGAAAGGTGTCGAGTTTTGCGCCCAAAGCAAAGATCGTGCATATCGACATTGATCCGACATCAATTTCAAAAAGCATTAAGGTGCATATCCCTGTCGTCGGTGACGCGAAATCGATTTTGACGGGACTGCTCAAGGATGTTAAAAAAGCGTCTCATCCGGCGTGGCTGGCAACAATTCAAAAATGGAAAAAGAGCACCCCGCTGCTGTACAAGAACGACGACAAACTGCGTCCGCAGTATGTCATAGAAGCGATATCGAACCTGACCAAGGGCGAGGCCATCGTTGTCACGGAAGTCGGCCAGCACCAGATGTGGACGGCGCAGTTTTTCGAGGCGACAAAGCCGCGCCACTTCCTGAGTTCAGGCGGGCTGGGGACCATGGGTTTTGGTTTTCCCGCCGGCATCGGCGCTAAATTCGCCTATCCGGACACGGAGGTTATCGTCATCGCCGGCGACGGTTCCATTCAGATGAATATCCAGGAACTGGCAACCGCGGTCTTAAATAAAGTTAACGTCAAAGTTCTCATATTAAACAACCAGTATCTCGGCATGGTCCGTCAGTGGCAGGAAATGTTTTGGGGCAAACGGTATTCTTTTACCTGCCTCCACAAGACAACTACCTGCCCGCCAAAATGCAATCAGCCGGGCAAAAAAACCTGCCCGTCATATATTCCCGACTTCGTCGGCGTTGCCGAAGCGTATGGTGCTGTTGGTATGCGTGTCAGCCGGAAGAAAGATGTTATTCCCGCGCTTAAAAAAATGCTTGAAACCGATAAAACTGTCGTCATGGAATTCATCGTCGAACAGGAAGAGAATGTTCTTCCGATGGTTCCCACCGGCGCGGCCCTCGATGAAGTGATAACAAGATTGGCATAAAGGATTATTTGACGATGGCATTTCCGATTGTAATCGGGAATTTAGATATGTTGTCATCCCCGAATTGTGTCATCGGGGATATGGTGTTTTCGGTTCTCTTTCCCCTTTGAAAATGGGGGGTTTGCCGTTCTCATGGGTTAATTGGTATACATGAGAATAACATCTACACCGCGGGGGTTTCACCCTCTGCACCCCCATTAACTTTTCTTTTGCTTGCCCGAAAGAAAAGTTACAAAAGAAATGTGCCCCCAATGGGCATTCGCTCTCGATTTTTCGGGCCTGCGGAACTCGTCCCTCGGCTTCGCCAGGAGGGACTCAGACAGTCCTCGGCTACTGCCCCGAAAAATCGCTCGTCTCATGGGCGCCCAAGGGGGGATTCAAGGGCAAAAGACAAAATTGTGGTCAAGAACAGAGAAAAAACATTAATTTATAAGAGAATGATTTTAAGGAGGAATAATGAGGCATACGATTTCGGTTTTGGTGGAGAATAAGTTTGGGGTGTTGGCGCGGATTGCGACGCTGTTTGCGGCGCGGGGGTTTAATATTGATTCGCTGGCGGTGGGCGAGACGGAAAATCAGGATATTTCGCGGATGACGATTGTGGTGCAGGGGGATGACCGGATTTTGGAACAGGTGGAAAAACAGCTCAATAAGCTGGTTGATGTAATCAAGGTGACTGATTTTAAGGAAACGGGACATCTGGAGCGGGATTTGGCGCTCATCAAAGTGAAGGCGGACAAAAACAATCGCTCGGAGATATTGCAGATAGCGGAAATATTCAGGGCACGGATTATTGATGTCGTCGCGGACTCGGTTATTATTGAATCAACGGGCGATGAAGAAAAGATTCAGGCGCTGATTTCGATGCTCAAGCCGTTTGGCGTCAAGGAAGTATGCCGGACCGGCATCATCGCCATGGGCCGCGGCACACGCACCGCCGCAGAACAAGCAAGCAAAGGCAATTAATAGAAGGAAAATCCCCCTTGATCCCCCTTTTTCTAAGGGGGAAAATATGATATGGAGTACGAAGGTTTTCTCTTTTTCAAAGTGGGGATGTGCAGTAAGGTTCTCCCCCTTTGGCAAAGGGGACACAGGGGGATTTTTAGAGAGTATTCTTGAGAGAAACACGGGAAATAGAATTGGAATAATAAAAAACAGGAGGAGTAATTATGGCAGATGCAAAGATGTATTACGACAAAGACGCGGATTTGGGGTTGCTCAAAGGGAAAAAAATCGCTGTGATCGGCTATGGCAGCCAGGGTCATTCTCAGGCGCAGAATCTGCGTGATTCAGGGATGGATGTCGTTATCGGACAGCGCGAAGGGTCTGAAAATTGCAAAAAATGTATTGCTGACGGGTTCAACCCGGTCAGTGCGGCAGAAGCAACCAAGGGTGCTGACTGGGTTCACATCCTCCTGCCGGATGAAACGCAGGCGGCAGTATGGACCAACGATATAAAACCGAATCTCAAAAAAGGCGCAACGATCAGCTTTTCACACGGATTCAATATCCGTTTCAATCAGATTGAACCGCCGAAAGATGCCAATGTGGTGATGATTGCACCCAAGGGTCCGGGACACTTGGTGCGGCGCCAGTATGTTGAAGGCAAAGGCGTTCCCTGTTTGATCGCGGTTCATCAGGACGCGACCGGCAACGCCAAAGATTTGGCGCTTGCGTTCGCTAAAGGAGTAGGCGGAACGCGCGCGGGTGTGCTTGAAACCACTTTCGCCGAAGAAACTGAGACGGATTTGTTCGGTGAGCAAGCGGTGTTGTGCGGCGGGCTTGTCGAGCTGATGAACGCGGGCTTTCAGACATTGGTGGAAGCGGGCTATCAGCCGGAAATCGCGTATTTCGAATGCGTGCACGAAACGAAGCTCATTATCGATCTCATCTGGGAGGGCGGTATCGCCACGATGAATCATTCCATATCCGACACCGCGGAGTACGGCGAATATCAGATCGGCAAACGCATCATCACCGATCAGACCCGCCAGGAAATGAAAAAAGTTTTGGCTGAGATAAAATCCGGTGAGTTCGCCAGAAATTGGCTGCTTGAAAACCGTCTCAACCGCCCGATGTTCAAACAGTACCGCAAAGAATGCTCCGAACTATTGGTTGAAAAAGTCGGCAAAAAACTGCGCGCCATGATGTCATGGCTCCAGAAACCGAAATAAGAATTGCATAGCATCCGATAGTGCCGTTGTAGCTGCAGAGCTGCTCTGCCGATGGTGTCGTAAAGCCGTAACGAACGACGGCGAAGCAAGCTTCGCAGCTGCAAGACATATTGATAAGAATTGGAACCGTTGGAATCCTAGGATAAAAGAATGACACTAACAATACAGCTGAAAAAATCGTATATTCAGTGGGCGATACTTGCCCTTCTGGGGCTGGTATTCTTTTATCTTTTGTTCGATTGGGGGATGGGGGCGGTAATTCATTCCCGCAAAACGGTGCTGGTGCCTGATCTTAACGGAAAAACCCTCACCGACGCAGTCACCGCATTATCGGCATTGAATCTCGGCATCAAAAAAGAGGGCGAAACATTTGATCAGAATGTGCCTGCCGGGATCGTTGTCCGCCAAAATCCGCTTGCCGGGATGGCGGTGCGGGAAAGCAAGATTGTTCGGGTGACAATCAGCCAAGGGGGCCGGATGGTCACGGTCCCGACGGTTATCGGTCAGCCGATGCGTTCGGCGGAAATAGCAATTCGTTCCGCAGGGTTCTCTCTGGGCGAAAAAGCCGTACGGTATTCCATTATCTTTCCGAAAGATTATGTGGTGTCCCAGGACCCTGCCGGGGCTTCACCCGTTGATAAGGATGACGCCATGGTGAATCTGGTGATATCGCAAGGACCGCCACCGAATGGGGTTTGTCTGGCGCCGTCATTTACGGGAAAGACGGTTCCTGAAGCGACACAATGGGCCCAACAGTACGGCCTGCAGGTGACGGTTCGCGACGACCCCGGACATCTGGGCCCGCCGGGAGTAATATACCGCCAGGACCCTGTGCCTGATGCCGACTGCGCGGGACTCAAAGAGCTGATTGTTTATGCGAGCGCGGCGATACTTTCTCCGCCTGCCACTGCCGGCGGAAAAATATTTTATTACGAGGTACCTCAGGGCGGGGAAAACCGTTCCTTGCGTATAGTTTTGCGAGATGAGGCCGGTGAAATTGAAATTTTCAGCGGGGTCAAAGAGCCGGGCACTAAACTTTCACTGCCCGTCAATCCCCGGGGAAATGCCAAAGTCAGGGTATTGATGGATAATATATTAGTTGAAGAACAGGAAATAAAATGAGTAAGCGTCTGTTAAAAAATAGCGTTGTATTGGCACCGTCGATTCTTTCAGCAAACTTTGCCAACCTAAAAAAAGATATCGGACTGGTTGAAAAGGCGGGCGCCCAGTGGCTGCACATCGATGTTATGGACGGCCATTTTGTCCCCAACTTGACCATCGGTCCCGCGGTAGTAAAAGCTATCCGGCCGCATTCCCGCCTTTTGTTCGATGTGCATTTGATGATAGAGCGCCCCGACCATTATTGGAAACAATTCCATGCGGCCGGTGCGGACCTGATAACCTTTCACCACGAAGCCCCGGTAAATCAGCGCAAACTTATCCGGGACATGAAGCGCGCCGGACTGAAAACCGGAGTATCCATTAAACCCGATACTCCTGTCAGCGCCATAGCCGGAATTCTTCCTTTGGTGGACCTGGTTCTGGTCATGACGGTCGAGCCCGGGTTCGGGGGGCAGAAATACCGCCATGATATGGTGCCCAAGATTCAGCAATTGCGCGCCATCATCGACCGCAGGAAGCTTGCTTGCCGCCTTGAAGTTGACGGGGGGATTACTCTTGAAACGGCGTTGATAGCCGTAGCGGCGGGTGCCGATGTTCTGGTGGCCGGCAACGCTGTTTTTGCCGCCGCGAACCCCGCTTCCGCCCTCAAGCGTATTCGAAAAGCAATTGACAAATCACTTAAATAGTAGTAACATACTCGTTCGTATTAATGAAAAGTGAGGAGACATTCTCTATGACAGTCCGTTTGCGCCTTCAAAGACTTGGTAAACCCCATCGGCCCTATTATCGCGTAGTGGCCATCGACCAGCGGGCAAAGCGAGATGGAAAACCGATTGAGATTTTGGGGCAGTATGATGCCGTTCCCAAAGAAAAAGTCGTGACCATCAACAAAGAACGGGCCGAATACTGGCTCAAACAGGGAGCACAGCCGTCACAGACGGTTGCATCGGTATTCAAAAAAGCAGGCATAGCGATATAAGACCGCCGGTGCGGTACGCTTTCCTGATTGATGACACTTACTGATATGTCCATGAGAGAACTGGTTCTTTATATAGCCACATCGCTGGTTGACAATCCCGGCACGGTGGAAGTATCGCAAGCCGATGCTGAAAAAGCGATTATCCTTGAGTTGCGGGTTTCTGACGCCGATCGCGGAAAAGTTATCGGCAAAGAAGGACGCATCATTAAATCAATCCGTACTCTCGTCAACGCGGCTGCGACCAAATGCGACAAGCGTGCGGTCGTCGAGATCGTCGAATAGCGTTTATCGCATTATGTGGAATACCGCTGATATCGTCGGCAGTCAAGTCCTAACCGAAGAAGGGCAGTTGTTGGGCACCCTGACCGATGTACTTGCTTCCAAGGCGCATGATATCTGGGTTGTGCAGTCATCGCCTGACGGTAAAGACGAGATTCTGATACCGGCATTGAAAACTATTGTGCGCAGCGTAGATCCCGAACAAAAAAAGATCGTGGTTGCGCTTCCGCCGGGACTGGCCGATATTTACCGGCCGCCGGTCGCATGAAGATAGATATACTGACCATTTTTCCGGATATGTTTACCGGCCCCTTGACAGAAAGCTTAATCGGCAAGGCCCGGGACAAAAAGATCCTTGATATTGCCATACACGATATCCGTTCATTTGCGACGGACAAGCACCATTCGGTTGACGATAAGCCGTTTGGCGGCGGCCCCGGGATGGTTATGAAAGTGGAGCCGTTGTATCGGGCGCTTTCCTCGGTGGGCGCTATGCGCAAGAAAAATAGACCCTATGTGGTCTATCTTTCGCCTCAGGGCCGACAGCTCGGCCATGCGCTGGCGACTGAGATTGCCAGCCGCAAACATGTGGTATTGGTGTGCGGTCATTACGAAGGCATAGATGAACGGGCCGAACGCTGGTTTGACGAAGAAGTTTCGATAGGCGATTATGTCCTGACTGGCGGCGAACTGCCGGCGATGGTGTTGATTGATGTTATCGCGCGGTTCATTCCGGGCGTTGTCAAAGAGCGCGCGTCGGTTGAACAGGATTCATTTTATAACGGGTTGTTGGATTATCCGCATTACACCCGCCCGGCGGTGTTTAAGGGGATGAAAGTTCCGCCGGTGTTGTTGTCCGGCAATCACGCACAGATGGATGTATGGCGCACAGAACAATCGCACGAGCGCACGCGCCGGCGCCGCCCGGACCTTTTAAAGGGCATACAACAGAAAAAGAAACGGACAAAAAGAAGAATAAAATAATTCAACAGAGGAGCCGTATTATGTCATCGATCGCAACACTCGAAGCAACACAGAAAAAAACAGGATTACCCGCGTTCCGTCCCGGGGATCAGATAAAAGTCCATTTCAAAGTTATAGAAGGCGATAATGAGCGTGTCCAGATTTTTGAGGGAACGGTTATTCGCCGCCGGGGTGCAGGCCTGCGCGAAAGCATGACAGTGCGCAAAATTTCTTTTGGCATCGGCGTAGAACGCATTTTCCCGATTAATTCTCCCCGCATCGAAAAGATTGACGTGGTTCGCCGTGGCCGTGTACGGCGCGCAAAACTGTATTATCTGCGCCAGCTCGCCGGCAGAGCAGCCCGGATACAAGAAGCTCAGTCATAAAGATTTTCTGTCATCCCGGGAATGTTTTCCCTTTGATTGTCGCCCCGAACGAAAATATCGGGGATATAGTTTTAGGTCAGAAAACGCAAACACGCTGATCCCGATTATGCTTGTCAGCAATGATGCAGTGTGTTTTGGAATGACACGACATGGATTTATTTAGTTTCGATTGCGCGTACCGCGACGGCGGATACCGCGTTATTGCCGGTGTAGATGAGGCAGGCCGTGGCCCCTGGGCGGGACCGGTCGTAGCGGCGGCGGTAATCCTTCCCACAGACAGTAACCTTCCCGGACTTAACGACTCAAAAAAACTTTCTCCTCAAAAACGCGCGGTGTTGTTTGACGCCATCAGTGCGTCAGCGCTGGCAATCGGTGTCGGCGTGTGCGATGCCGGAATAATCGACTCTCACAACATTTTGCAGGCAACATTTATAGCCATGCGCGAGGCAGTGGAAAAACTCTCCGCAACTTTTGATGCTATCTTGGTCGACGGTTCAATGACGATTCCCGGCTTGGCCCATACCCAGAACGCTATTATCGGGGGGGACGGAAAAAGCGCGTGCATTGCCGCGGCTTCTATCATTGCTAAAGTCACCCGTGACCGGCTTATGGTGGCATATTCCCGTGAATATCCTCAGTACAGCTTTGAGAAGCATAAGGGGTATGGGACACAAGAACATCACGGTGCGCTCAAAGCGTATGGTCCGTGCCCCATCCACCGCAAAAGCTTTGAACCGATCAGGCGCTTGCTCAATGATCGTGCGATCTGATACCACGGCGGTTGGTTCCGACGGTGAAAAAAAGGGGCATCTTTTTCTTACCCGTAACGGCTATAAGATACTGGAGCGCAATTACCGGACCCGGTTCGGCGAAATAGATGTTATCGCCCGCCATAAAGGCGATCTCATATTTGTTGAAATAAAGTACCGGCGCTCAAGCGCCTACGGTAGCCCGGGCGAAGCGGTTACCCTGACCAAGCAACGGCGCATAGCCAAGTCGGCGCTGGTGTATCTCAAACAAAACGGGCTCAGCCCGGCGGCCGTGCGTTTTGATGTGCTCGCAATAGGACCAGCGCCCGAGCAGTATGAATTGTTGCCGTCTGCATTTACTGTCCCGCCCATATACACGATGTAAGATGTATCGGCGCGTCAGCAGGCAAAGGATTACAGTGAAAACAATTTTGATGATTGATGATGAAATGTACGCGCGGGATTATCTCGCAAAACTGCTGGAAAACCAGGGATACCGGGTTTTCACTGCCGGCAATGGCGAGGACGGCATCGGACTTTTTGCCCAGCACCGGCCCGATTATGTATTCCTTGATGTTCTTCTGCCGGGAATTGACGGCGAAGAGGTATTCCGCCAGATAAAAAACATCGATCCGGAAGCATATATTATTTTCATGACCGGTACTGAATTGATTTTTTCCCATCAAGACGCCGTTGCTATGGGCGCACGCGGGTACCTTCCCAAGCCAATTTTGCCGAACCAGATACTTGCGGCGATCCGCCAAGCAGAACAGTCCTCCGCAGTTCCTCCCGATCCGGACAAAAAGTAAAAGAACTCCTGTCGTTTTTTCCTGTAGATGCCAACTTATTTAATTTGTTCTCAGCCTGTTGACAGCGGTTCGCTCACTTTGTATAATAGATGTATAAAACTGTATAAAAACAGGGAGTGCGTACATGACACATCAGAAAAAATTGTCCAACAAAGAAACAGAACATCTGCTGTCTTTGCGCAAACTGATGATTCAAGAGGGGGAAATCCCTGCTGTTCGCGCCGTTGCCAAGCACTTGGGATATAAGTATCCCCGTTCAGTTTCTTATTTGTACGAGCAACTGGAAAAGAAAGGATACTTGCAGATGTCCGAGGGAAAGGTGCAGTATCTGGCCGATATCGCGCGCGACGAAACGCACGCCGAGACTGTGCCGGTTCCGTTGGTGGGCAGAGTCGCCTGCGGCGTGCCCCTGCTGGCGCAAGAGAATATCGATACCTATTATCCGGTCTCCGTGGGTTTGGCAAAACCGCCTCATAGTTATTTTCTTCTCAAAGCATCGGGCGATTCCATGAACCTATCCGGCATAAAGGACGGCGATTTAGTTTTGGTCCGCCGGCAGAATACCGCACGCAACGGCGATCGCGTTGTCGCGCTGGTTGACAACGATTCAACCATCAAGGAATTTCATACATCCGCAGAAGCGGTCATATTGAAACCCCGCTCGCGCAGAAAAGTTCATAAAGAAATAATACTCACCAGAGATTTTCAAGTGCAGGGCGTTGTGGTCGCCACGATTCCCCGGGTGTAAAAAACTTCGCCATATATATTTTGTCGTGGCTGTGCCTAGAAAGGTTGACTATGCTTTCACGCGTGATTTCCGCTGCTGTGCAGGGGATTGATTCCTATCTCATAGATGTTGAAGTTGATATTTCCGCGGGGCTTCCGACTTTCTCTACCGTCGGTCTTCCTGATGCCGCGGTCAAAGAGTCAAAGGACCGGGTGGTGGCGGCGGTCAGGAACTCTGGATTTAATTTTCCCGCAAAACGCGTAACGGTTAATCTTGCTCCCGCAGACATCAAAAAAGAGGGGGCATGTTTTGATCTGCCTATCGCAGTCGGCATTCTTGCCGCCATGGAAAAAGAGCCGAAAATAACCAATGTGGAAAAGCTCAAAGAATTTTGTTTTATCGGGGAGCTTGCATTAAACGGTGTAGTTCGCCCCATAAAAGGGGCGTTGCCGATTGCTCTTGGCCTCAAAAAGCACGGTATTACAAAAATGATAGTGCCTGCATTCAACGCCGATGAGGCAAGCGTTGTTGATGGCATAGAGGTCTTTCCTGCTTCAACGCTGCAGGAAGTGGTGAAATTTATAAATGGTGAAATAGAGATTATGCCGCATCGGCATAGCCCCGAAGGTGTGTGCTCCGATACCGGTGGAACCGATGTTGATTTTTCTGAAGTGAAGGGACAGCATTTTGCCAAGCGCGCCCTGGAAGTGGCGGCTGCAGGCGGGCATAATGTGATCATGGTCGGGCCGCCCGGCTCGGGCAAATCAATGCTCTCAAAAAGATTGCCGACCATACTGCCGCCTTTGTCGTTCGATGAAGCGTTGGAAACGACAAAAATACATTCGGTGGTTGGGTTGCTGCCGCCCGGGAAAAGCTTGGTAACGCAACGGCCGTTCCGGGCGCCGCACCATACCATTTCAAACATCGCGCTTATCGGCGGCGGTTCATATCCGAAACCGGGGGAAGTAAGTTTGGCGCATAACGGGGTCCTTTTTTTAGATGAGATGACGGAATTTCACAGCGATGTGCTCGATGTGTTGCGCCAGCCGCTGGAAGACCATGTCGTTACGATTTCGCGTGCCCGCCATTCACTTTCCTTCCCGGCTTATTTTATGCTTGTCGGCGCCAGCAATGCGTGTGGTTGCGTTGCCTATCAGTAGTCATTTCTGGAGAAGAGGGAAGATAACAGAGATTGATAGCGATGTTATCTTTACCGACAATGATGTTTTCAGTTATATTTTCAACGATTTTTCTCTTTTCTTCAAAGATAAGGTCCTTCCATTTGGAATGCAAATCCCTGGCTTCATTCAGAATCTCACCACTGTTCAGGTACTGAATCTTCAGGAAGTCTATTTCTCCCTGCAATTCAGGTACCTGGCTCTCTATCTGCTTGATTCTTTCTGATAAAGGGTTGAACTGGGCCCCGAAATCATCCATGCTGATCTTCTGGCTGATGTAGGCTTTGTAGACCATATCCTTTTCAGTCTGAATCCCTTGTTTCTGATCTTCCAGAGACTTCAGGAGCTCTTCCTTTTCCCTTATTATCTGATCACCTTTACTCAGGTAATCAGACATTTCATTATGGGAGAACAGGAAGTTCCTGAGCTGCTCGTGGAATACTTCTTCCAGATCGGTTATGGGAATCTTGCTCTTACATTTGTTGCACCGATATTTCTTCAACCCGGAAGGCACAGTCATCTTGCCGCCACACTCACAGGAAACATATCCAGTGAACAGATAAACGGCCTTTTTAGCGGGTTTCTTGCGTGTTTCGCTCTGTTTATCAATAATCGCATTGCACTGATCCCAGAGCTCCTCAGATACTATAGACTCAACTTTGACATAATTCCATTCTTCCTTGGGCTTATACACCCAGTGTTTTTTCGACCCCAGGCTTTTGCTATAGTTGATCCGGTGAAGCCCTTTGTATGTTGGATCAGTTAGTAATCTGTTTACAGTGGTGTCGGAGAACTTTGATCCATTCTTGGTTCTGTGTCCCGCATCGTTCAGAATTCGAGCCGTAGTTCTTTTCCGGTGGTGTTCCAAAAACAGTTCGAAAAGACGTTTTGCGACAGGTGCTTCCTTGGGATCGGGAATCAGTATTTTGTCCTGTCTCTGATAACCAAAGGGAGCCGCGCCACCCATGAATTTGCCGAGTTTCGCTCTTATAGTAACGGATGCATTTATTCTTGAAGCTATTTCTTCACGCTCCCATTGGGCCATGGCTGCAATCATGGTATAGAAGAGCCGTCCGGCAGGAGTTGACGTGTCTATGGATTCCTGAAGAGAGATTAAGTCCGCGTTATATTCCCGGAATATGTCCGCGAATTCAAGAAGTTCTCTGGTGTTGCGGGCGAGGCGGGCCAATTTGGAAAATATAAGGCCGGTGATATGACCGGACTTTATATCTTTGAGCATCTTTTGCGTTTCGGGGTGCTCCATCACGGATTTTCCGCTGACCGCTTCCAGGTGATATACCTGTTTTATGTTCCAGCCCTTTGATTCGGCATAATAGCGGGCTCTTTTTTCGTGATGTTCAGGGCTTTCACCTTTTGCCTGATCTTCGGTTGATACACGTATCCAGATTCCAACAGGTTTTGTACTTTCCATCTGGCTTCTCCTTGCATGTATTGCGTTCGCGGTGAAAAATCGTGATTCTATGCTATAAAATATGATTTGAGCCGATAAAGAAATTTGAGATTTGACTTTACTATTCTATATATTTTTGGTATCATTTTGTTAAATAAATATATAATACTGCTAAAAGGATTATAGTAATATATTACTATGAAGTCAAATAAAACGTCTTCCATATCTGTAAATATAAAAAAACTTAGAAATAAGCTTGGCATCTCTCAAGATAGACTGTCAAAACTTTCCGATGTTACCTATAATACAATAATCAAGCTTGAATCCGGAGCAAATACCAATCCGACAATTGAAACCCTGGTGAAAATTTCCAAGGCCTTAAATACTGGGGTGGATGATCTGATTCAAAGTAGTCGCGGAAAAATTGGCTAAAAGGAGTTTCGGTAGCATTGACTGTTAAGAAAGTTTTGTGAATCGCGAAAAAAACTCAGCATTTTTGTTGTGAAAAGATTTGTATGGTACAATGGAAAAATAGATAGATTAACTCTTTCCACAATGATCAATGATAACTAATCGAAAAACAATTAATGATACAGTAGATATCCAGGCTTTATTGCATCTGGTTAAAAATCACCAACGAGGTCTTATAACCAATTTTTTTCTTGAACCGTTCAAGCATGGAATTTGGGCAAAAAGAGGGGAATTTGATTTAATCTCGGTTAAAGATACCGCCTTTCTGGTTCATTCAAATAATGGGTTTAAAACTTTATTTTATTTATCGCCCAATTTGCCAGAGCTAGAAGAATCTTTAAATATATTCATCGAGGAGGATGATGTAGAAAAGTATGTTGTCGATCTGGTTGGGCATGAAAACATGCTTGCCGATGCAGCAGGAGTTTTCAGTAGAGCTGGTTTTATAAAACGATCAACTCTTGTGAGAATGTCCCGCGCAGGCAATGCTGCGCATTGCCCTGTTGATGATTCCGTCAGCTTTGCTGATCTTTCAGAACTTTCTTTTATTCCAACGATATT